>Ga0208771_1000093_pt1 | contig 55520 bp, 47 predicted proteins | sample AntAceMetag02UKX_FD_184775 | JGI IMG/M metagenome (GOLD analysis project Ga0208771, IMG submission 184775) | Saline lake microbial communities from Ace Lake, Antarctica - Antarctic Ace Lake Metagenome 02UKX (SPAdes) (version 2) | ecosystem: Environmental > Aquatic > Non-marine Saline and... | reverse complement strand
CGGGTCCGCCTTCAGTTCGTCGCAGTCATCCGCGTCCTCGTACCCGCAGGCAATTTGATACGCACGCTGACGAAACAGCTCCTGCAGTTCGTGATCAATATGGCTCTGTCGCCGTTTATCGAAAATGTCCACTCATTTCTTATGAATAATTCAGGCTAAATTGGTAAAAAGGGGACATTTCTATTTTGGTTGTACATATCACCTGATTTGGCTTGACATGGGGGCCGGGGGAGGCTAACGTATTGTCTCGCTTTTTTTTGTGGATATATGAAAGGAGTCTCAACGATATGAACCTGAAGGGATTGATTGCTCCGGCATTGTTTTTCAGCCTCTATTCAGCCCGCGCCGCGGCGGCCGGCGAGGCCGCCCTGCCGGCGATCCCCTGGTACTGGTGGATAGCGCCCGTTGCTTCACTACTTGCTCTTCTCTTCGCCTACTTCTTTTACAGGCTCGTGCTCAAGGCGGACGAGGGGACGGAAAAGATGAAGGAGATAGCGGCCTATGTTCGCGAGGGGGCCTACGCGTACCTCTTCCGGCAGTACAGGGTCGTTACAATGGTCTTTATCGTTCTCTTTCTCGTATTCGCCGGCCTTGCCTACATCGGTGTCCAGAACCCTTTCGTGCCGATCGCGTTCCTCACGGGCGGTTTCTTCAGCGGCCTATGCGGTTTCCTGGGGATGAAGACGGCGACCCAGGCGTCCTCCCGGACGGCGCAGGGCGCCAGCGAGAGCCTCAATAAGGGGCTCCAGGTCGCTTTCAGAAGCGGCGCGGTCATGGGCCTCGTCGTGGTCGGCTTCGGCCTTCTCGACATTTCACTATGGTTTCTTATCCTCGATAAAATAGTTTATACCGCGCAGCATATGAAGGAAGGGCTCTCGTTTCTGGGCCTCACTCTCGTCCCCGCGGGCATGTCTTTCGATCATAAATACATCGAAATCACGACGACTATGATCACCTTCGGCATGGGCGCCTCGACCCAGGCGCTCTTCGCCAGGGTCGGAGGGGGAATATACACCAAGGCTGCGGACGTGGGCGCCGACCTGGTCGGCAAGGTCGAGGCCGGGATTCCCGAGGACGACCCGCGCAACCCAGCGACCATTGCCGACAACGTCGGCGACAACGTCGGCGACGTCGCAGGCATGGGGGCGGACCTCTACGAGTCGTACTGCGGCTCTATTCTCGCCACGGCGGCCCTGGGCGCGGCCCTGGGCGCCGGGGCGGCAAATCCCGATGCGGCTCTCGGTTACGTGCTGTCACCGATGATCGTGGCGGGCCTTGGGATCATCTCCTCCATCGTCGGCATCTTCTTCGTCAGGACGAAAGAAGGGGCGAGCATGAGGGATCTCCTGACGGCCCTCCTTACGGGAACCCTCGGCAGCAGCATCCTTGTTCTTGCGGCCATTGCCCTCCTGGCCATGGCGGGCCTCATTACGTGGGGTATCTTCGGGGCAGTTGTCGCGGGTCTCCTCGCCGGCGTTATAATCGGCCAGTCGACGGAGTATTACACGTCCGACGAGTACGCTCCCACCAGGGAGATAGCCGAGCAGGCCAAGATGGGACCCGCCACGACGATTATATCGGGCATGGCGACCGGGATGTATTCGGCGGGGATCCCCGTCATAACGATAGTTATCGGCATACTCGTCGCCTTCGGGTGCGCGGGCGGCTTCGATAATCTTGCAAGCGGTCTTTACGGGATAGGGTTTGCGGCGGTCGGTATGCTCTCGACGCTTGGCATCACGCTGGCCACCGACGCCTACGGCCCGATAGCCGACAACGCGGGAGGGAACGCTGAGATGAGCGGTCTCGGCCCGGAGGTCAGAAAGAGGACGGACGCCCTGGACATGCTCGGCAACACGACCGCGGCCACAGGCAAGGGTTTCGCCATAGGTTCGGCCGCCCTGACGGCCATGGCACTGCTGGCGGCGTACATCGAGGAGGTGCGTGTCTGGCTAGGCCGCCTCGCCCAGGATGGGGTGTACCATGTAGGCAACCTGGTTTTCTTCAAGGGATACGATGAGACGCCCGATGTCCGTGCCGCGTACGACGCTATTGCCGCCAAGGCCCAGGCGGCGGGCCAGGCCGTGCCGGAACTCATCGGCACGGCCTCGGCGGACATCACGGACTTTGTCTCCGCCTACGATCTTTCCATCATGAACCCCAAGCTGCTCTGCGGCCTCTTCATCGGGGCGATGATGGCGTTTGTATTCTGCGCCATGACGATGAAGGCCGTCGGCAGGGCGGCCGGCAGCATGGTGGAAGAGGTGCGGAGGCAGTTCAGGGAGATACCCGGCATTATGGATGGAACCGGCCAGCCTGATTACGCGCGGTGCGTGGACATATCGACCGCGGGAGCCCAGCGGGAGATGATGCTGCCCAGCTTCATGGCAATCCTTATTCCGGTCTTCACCGGCCTCGTGCTGGGGGTTGCCGGTGTCATGGGTCTTCTGGCCGGCGGCATGGTTACCGGCTTCACCCTCGCCTGCACGTTAAATAACGCGGGAGGGGCCTGGGACAACGCCAAGAAGTATATAGAGAAAGGGAACTTCGGCGGAAAGGGCTCGCTGGCGCACAAGGCCGGCGTCGTCGGCGACACGGTTGGCGATCCCTTCAAGGACACTTCCGGACCGTCCCTGAATATATTGATAAAGCTCATGAGCATGATCAGCATTGTCTTCGCAGGGCTCGTTATCAAGTATTCTCCGGCGATCGCGTCGTTGCTCCACATCGACTAAAAATTTTCTTTTGAAAAATTTTTTAATAAATTTGCGAACGACTGCCTGCCATCAGGCGGGCGGCAGGCATGAAGTGAGCTAATTTATGAAGAAGAGAAGGCCGGCAACAGAATGGTTCAAGTGGTACAAGAAGATAGTCCTCTATGTCTTTTATTCGCTCGCCGAGGGGGTCATAATAGTGATCGAATCTATCGAGAGGCTGCTCGGGGGGGATGTCAGTATTCTAACGAGAGAATCCGGGCGTAATGAGGGCGACACGATCAGGGTGGTTGCCGATAAGGAGATAGATTACCAGAAAGCTTTGCCGCCTCTCGTTGAGCTTATGAAGAAAGCGACGCGGCTCTGCGATGTCCATTTCAGCGAGATCATGAAGGGTGTCGACAGGCGGCCCCGAACCATAGCCGTGGAAGGTCTCCCACCGGAGATCCCGCGGGAGCTTGCCTTTCGCACTATCGGTTACCTCTCGACGAAGCGAAGGGCGGCCGAGATGATCAAGCTGCTCGCGGGCAGGGGGATGGAGATGAATATTCTTTCCGCCGTCGCGATGAGGCTGGAGGGGGAGGGCGTTTCCAGCAAGGCGGTCCTTCAGAGCCTCGGCGCGCGGGTGAGAGAGCTCAGGCTAGCGAAGATGAAAGGCATAAGGGAAGAGCCCACAAAGATGGACGTTCCGGATCTCCTCGGCGGCCTGGGCTTTTCCGCCGATGAGAACCCGTCGCTCGTGTACATTGACGTGAGCAGGGACTCCGACAGGTTTATTTCGGTTGCGGGACGGGTGTTCGCCGCGGATGGCCTGCCCAAGTGTTGCGGTCTCGCCGATCCCGACGCCGGCACGGTTCTCGCCATAGTCATTGACGAAGAAATGGCGGATGAAGATGAGCCCGCGGCACTGATATTGTTCGGAATATAGAATTCACTGTCGGATTTCGTGCTTCGATATTAGAATTCTAGGCCACTGCCTATAGTTATATCAATGCCTTCGGATAAATTACTCGCAACCTCTATTTTCATTCTCGTCTATACCGGTCTCATGGTCTTCAAGCATCACCGGAGCCGGATCCTGTGGCTGGGGATAGCCGTGGCCGCTTGCCTGGGGCTTGTCGGTTTGCGGGGGGCGCTCTCCGATATAAGCTGGAACGTGATGGGGGTGTTCGCGGGTACGCTGATCCTGGCAGGGCTTTTCGTGGCGTCGGGCGTGCCGGCCTTCCTGGCGGACATACTGATAAACAGGTCCGGCACGGCGTGCATGGCGATGCTCCTGGTCTGCGCCTTTTCGGCATTCATATCCGCCTTCGTCGAGAACGTGGCCACGGTCCTCATCGTGGCGCCGATAGGCATAGAGATGGCCCGCCGGCTCAAGATAACGCCGGTGCCTTTTGTCATCGGGATAGCCATAGCGTCCAACCTCGAGGGGACGGCCACGCTTATCGGGGACCCGCCGAGCATGATCCTTGCCGCCTACGAGCGGCTGAGTTTCAACGACTTCTTCGTGTTGGACGGCCGCCCGGGAATATTTTTCGGAGTTCAACTGGGGGCGGTCGCCGGCCTCGCAGTCCTCTACAGGATCTTCAGGCGCTTCAGGCAGCCCGTGCCGCATTTCGAGCGGTGCGTGGTCACGACGTGGTTCCCCACGATCGTCCTCTGTGTCATGGTTATTCTACTTGCCCTGGCTTCTTATCCTGACCCGCACTTCAAGTGGTTCAGCGGCCTCGTCTGCATGCTCGCGGCCCTTGTGGGATGGTTGCATCATTTCCGCAGTAACCGTGCTGATGCGATCGGATTATTAAGGAGATACGACTGGTCAACGACGTTTTTCCTGGCCGGCGTATTCGTGATGGTCGGCATGCTGAGCAGAACGGGCGTAATCGCGGCAATGGCGGAGCGCATCGGAGAGATCCTGGGCTCGAATCCATTCGTCATCTATACGGCTGTTGTCTGGATATCTGTCCTGATCTCGGCCTTCATAGATAACGTCCCGTATATCACGGCGATGATCCCCGTGCTGCAGAGTCTTTCGAACAGCATCGGCGCTTCGGATGAAGTCCACTACATGTTGATCTTCGGTCTCCTTATCGGGTCCTGCCTCGGTGGAAATATCACGCCGGTGGGGGCCTCAGCCAACATCGTTGCCATGGGGCTCCTGAAGAAGGAGGGGGATGTCATAAGCTTTGTGGATTTTGCCAGGATCGGTCTGCCGTTCACCCTTGCTGCAACATTTGTCGGCTATATCTTCATCTACCTGATTTGGTCGTAGACCAAATCGGGTTTTATTTTCTATACTGTGCTGGGAGAAGGGTGGAATGATATGGATATAGAGAAGCTCACCGTTAAGAGCCGGGAGGCGCTCGGCCGGGCCCGCACAATCGCCTCCGAGATGAATAATCAGGAGATAGGAAACGTGCACCTTGCCGGAGCACTTTTCGAGCAGGTGGGGGGCACTGCCCTTTCGATTTTGAACCGCATCGGGGTTGATATCCACGGGCTTACCTCCGATGTAAAGGCCGCGCTGGAAAAGGTCCCGAAGGTGTACGGCACGGTCGTAATACAACCCCACATATCGCGTGAACTCTCGCTGGTTCTCGACGATGCATTCACGGAGGCCGAGAATCTAAAGGACGAATACGTCAGCGTGGAGCACCTCCTGATCGCACTGGCCGGCGAGCACGGCGGGGAGGTGGCCTCGTTCCTTGCCCGCTACGGCGTGACGAAGGACATCATCCTTAAAGTCCTGGTGGACATCAGGGGCAGCCAGAGCGTGACGGACCAGAACCCCGAGGATAAGTACCAGGCCCTGGAGAGGTTCAGCCGTGATCTCACCGAGCTCGCCAGGAAGGGGAAGCTCGACCCGGTGGTCGGTCGTGACGATGAGATACGCCGCGTCATGCAGGTTCTCTCGCGGCGCACCAAGAACAATCCCGTCCTTATCGGAGAGCCGGGCGTCGGGAAGACAGCTATCGTGGAGGGCCTGGCTCAGCGGATAGTGAGGGGTGACGTGCCGGAGATACTCAAAGAAAAAAAGCTCGTCGCCCTGGACATGGGAGCGATGGTGGCCGGATCGAAGTACAGGGGCGAGTTCGAGGACAGGATGAAGGCTCTCCTGAAAGAGATAGAGAAGGCGGAGGGGAAGATCATCCTTTTCATCGATGAGCTTCACACGCTGGTCGGGGCCGGCGCGGCCGAGGGGTCGATTGACGCGTCGAACATGATCAAACCCGCCCTCGCGCGCGGCGAGCTGAAGTGTATAGGGGCGACCACCCTCAACGAGTACAGGAAGTATATAGAGAAGGACGCCGCGCTGGAGAGGCGATTTCAGCCCGTTTACACGGGAGAGCCGTCGGTGGAGGATACGATCGCTATATTGAGGGGGCTAAAGGAGCGGTACGAGGTACACCACGGCGTCAGGATAAAAGACACGGCCCTGGTCGCCGCTGCGAAGCTGTCCAACCGGTACATAGCCGACCGTTTCCTGCCCGACAAGGCGATAGACCTCGTCGACGAGTCCGCTTCGCGCCTTCGCATAGAGATAGACAGCATGCCCACCGAGCTGGACACGGTCAGCAGGAAGATCATGCAGCTGGAGATAGAGAGGCAGGCGTTGAAGAAGGAGAGGGACAAGGCCTCGAGGGAGAACTTGAAGAAGCTGGATGAGGAGCTCAAAGAACTGAAGAAACAGCGGGACGCGATGACGGCCCACTGGAAGAAGGAGAAGGCCTCAATCGAGCGAATAGGGAATATAAACGCGAAGATCGAGGAGGCGAGGAACGAGGAGGAGAAGGCCGAGAGAGAGGGGGACCTCACCAGGGTCTCGGAGCTTCGCTACGGTGTTCTCGAGGAGATGAAAAAGCAGCTTCGGGAAGAGTCCTCGAAGCTTCACGAGATCCAGAAAGACGGCAAGATGCTGAAAGAGGAAGTGGACGAAGAGGATATCGCAGAGGTCGTCTCCTGGTGGACGGGGGTGCCGGTATCTAAAATGCTGGAAGGCGAAAAAGAGAAGCTTATCCAGATGGAGGAGTGCCTGTCGAAGAGGGTTATCGGACAGAGGGAGGCGATTGTTGCCGTGTCCCATGCCGTGAGGAGGGCGCGCTCGGGCCTCCAGGACTCCAACAGGCCGATCGGCTCCTTCATCTTCCTGGGGCCGACGGGCGTGGGAAAGACGGAGCTGGCCCGGGCGCTGGCGGAATTCCTATTTAACGACGAAAATGCCATGGTGAGGATAGACATGTCCGAGTACATGGAGAAACATTCCGTGGCGAGACTCATCGGCGCGCCTCCCGGCTACGTTGGCTACGAGGAGGGCGGCCAGCTGACGGAAGCGATACGGAGAAGGCCCTATTCGATTCTACTCTTCGACGAGATCGAGAAGGCCCACGGCGAGGTATTCAACGTGCTTCTCCAGATACTGGACGACGGCAGGCTGACGGACAGCCAGGGGCGCGTGGTGGATTTTAAGAATGTTCTGATTATCATGACCTCGAACCTCGGCGGCGAGTATATAAGCGAGCTCGGACAGCGCGACCGCGATGAAATCATCAGGAGAGTGAACGATGCCCTCAAGGCGAGGTTCAGGCCGGAGTTCTTGAACAGGATCGACGAGATGATCATCTTCAACAGGCTCACCGAGGAGGACATTTTTAAAATAGTCAATCTGCAGCTCGGCTCCCTGCGCGAGCTTCTCCGGCAGAGGGGCATAGGGATGTCCGTCACCGATCGGGCCGAGTGTTTCCTTGCGAAGGAAGGCTACGACCCCCAGTTCGGCGCCAGGCCCCTGAAGAGGACGATACAGAGGCTTCTGCAGAACCCCCTCGCAATGGATATTCTCAAGGGGGAGTTCGACGAGGGTGACACGGTCGTGGTCGACGCGGGGAAGGACGGGAATCTCGCTTTTTCAAAAGAGAAAAAATGAAAAGGTATTTTGCATATTCGATTGTTGTTGCGATGGCGCTCTTTGGCGGGTGCGGCGGGGGGGAGAGGGACCACTATGCGGATGCGATGGAAGCGGCACGTGCCGGAAGAAACGAAAAGGCCATCGAGCTGTTCAACCTGTCGCTGAAGGAGCGGCCCGGGAACGCCCGGGCGCACAACTACCTCGGCATGATGTACATGAGAACGGGAGACCGGGAAGCGTCAAGGCGGGAGTTCGAGGAAGCAGTCGCCATCGATCCCTCATTTGGTTTTGCTTTCTACAACCTGGGCACGATTTACGCCGATAAGGGAATGCTCGATGACGCGCTGCAGAAGTACACGAGGGCGATCGATCTGGCTCCCGACCTCGTCCAGGCGCACAATTCCTTTGGAGTTATTTCAACAAGTCTCGGCCGGTACGAGGAGGCGGTTCAGGCATTCGAAGCCGCCCTGTCTATCAACCCGGAGTTCGAGAACGCACGGTTCAACCTGGGCGTGGTTTATGCCACAAAGATGGGGGAAAAGGAGAAGGCCAGGGAGCACTTACGGGCGTACCTCAAGATTGCGCCCGGGGGCGATAAGGCCGATCGGACACAGAAGCTCCTGAAGGAGCTCGGAGAGCAATCCCCCGCGGAGTTCTACAACAACGGGATGGAGCTGGCTGCCACCGGGCATATCGAGAAGGCGCTCAATCAGTTCGAGAAAGCTCTTGAGATCGACCCGAAGTACGCGCCGGCAATTCTGGAGGCTGCCGGGATATACGACACCCACACGAAGGACAAAGAGAAAGCCGTGCGGTATTACGAGAGATATCTCGAGGCCAACCTTAAAGCCGATGATGCTGAAGAGGTTATGAGCCTTCTGGCGAAGGCGCGGGATGAGTTGAAGACCTCCCTCCAGGAGGCAGACGGAGGCGTTGCGTCTATTCCCATGCCGTCTCCGTCTCCGGCCGTAGCGGAGGATGTAATCGAGGAGTGGACCGGGCACAGGGATCGGGCCCTCGCCCTGCAGAAATCCGGTGATCACTCTTCCGCGATAATGGAATTTGAAAAGGCGGCCGAGCTCAACCCCGGGCTCGACGCGGCTGGATATATTGCGCGATCGTACCATGAGCTGGGCATAGAATATATGGAGCAGGGAAACTTCGAGGGCGCGATGAAGGCGTTCCGGAGCTCTCTCTCTCTCGTCCCTTCAACGGGCAAGACGGAGTATCAACTGGGCAGGTCCTGCATGTCGCTCGGCCGGCATGGGGAGGCCCTGGAGGCATTCGAACGGGCATCCTCGCACGGCGTCCAGCGTATCGGGAAGGACATAGCCGCGGTCCACGCGGCCATGGGTGAAGAGCACGCCGGTGCCGGCAGGCCCCGGGAGGCGCTTAAGTGTTACGAGAGGGCCCTGGAGCGGAATCCGAGCAACGCGGAGCTTCATGCGAGGACGGCGAGGCTACTTGAGAGAGGGGGGAATTACAAGAGGGCTCTGGATGAATACCGCGAGGCCCTTGACATCGACCCGAATTACGCCGAGGCGCACAGCGAGGCGGCGGCGCTCCTTGAGAAGGAATTCAATGATAAAGAGAAGGCCCTCGCCCATTATAAGAGGTGCCTTCAGCTGGCTCCGGAGAGCCCCGGCGCCCGCAACGCCAAAGCTGCCGTGGACCGGCTGAGCAAAGCCGTCGACGAGCTGAAAAAGTACAGGAAGATGGTCGAAAAATACCCCATGCGTGCCGAGGCTCATTACAACCTTGCCGTGGTTCTCCAGGAGAGGGGAATGCTCGACGAGGCCATCGGGGAGTATAAGAAGACAATTCGGCTGAAGCCCGATTTCGACAGGGCGTATTTCAACCTGGGCGCCGTTTACATGAAAAGGGGCTACTACGACAGGGCTATCCAGATGTATCAAAAGGCGACGCAGCTTAATCCGGGATACGCTAAGGCGCATAATAACCTGGGAGTCCTTTACAGCAAGAGGGGCAGGCAAGCGGAGGCGCTTGCCTCCTACGGGAGAGCCCTCTCTGCCGACCCGGGTTTCGCAAGCGCGCACTTCAACGCAGCCCTGCTTTACAAAAATCTTGGTAAAAAAGAAAAAGCGTTATACCATTACAAAAAATACGTCGAGCATGCTCCCCGGGGCAAGTACACCGAGGAGGTAAAGAAAATTTTAATAAAGCTCGGGAGGCAGGAGCGTTGATCAAAAGAATTATTTTATTCCAGGCAATTTTTATTGCGGCCCTCACCATGGGTGGCTGCGGGGGGGATAGGGATGATCGGCGGCCCGCAAGGAATGATGCCAGGTCCGCTTACGACCTAGCCTTCCGGAAGTACCAGAAGGGGTATTACAACGAGGCGGTGGCGATGTATAAGAGGGCGCTCGACCTGGATCCCGACCTGTCGAGAGCACATTTTGACCTGGGACTGATCTACGATGACTACCTGCCGGATAAAGACAGGGCGATATACCATTACAGCATGTACCTCAAGCTGGAGCCTGACACGGAAAAAGCCGACATGGTGAGGGAATGGATAGAAAAGGCGAGGGGTGAGTCAAGCATGGCGCCGTCGGGGCCAACGCCGACAGCCGAAGTTGTCAGGGGTGAAGCGGCGGATTACGGGGACACACAGGAGAAGGTCCGTAGCCTGGAGCTGGAGATAAAAGCATACCTTGCAACTATCGATGAGCTGCGAAAGGAGGTCAAGAGGCTGACGGCCCTTCAGTCCGGAGATATATCGGAAAGCACCTTATCCACGAGGGAGGGGGCCGCCCAGGAGAGAAAGTACGATAAGGAAAAGATAGAGTTGCTCAAGAAGTTTGAAGCCGAGAAGGAGAAATTACGGGCCCGTGCGGAGCGTGCCAATGCAAGGATCAGGGTCCTCGAAGCAAAGGTCAGGACATATGAATCCAGGGAAAAGAAGGCGCCGGATACGAAGCCTGCAGTAAAAAAGACAACGACTTCGAAGAAGCCGACTTCAACAGCCAGGCGGACCTTTAAGAAGCGCATGCCGACCCCCGCGACAAAGCCCGCGCGGCCGCCGGTTCAGCGTGGCGTCACCATTCCTTCCCTCTAGCCGTAAAGGTAGCCCGCCATTTAGAGGCACACCGGGTTGCGGGAAACTTCCGGGGGTGATATAATACTATTATGAAGAGCTTATTGATCGGAGCTATTCTGGTTTCGTTTCTTGTGCTGCAGACGGGCGTGGCCTCCGCCCGCCAGTATCGCGGCCGCGTCAATATGCGGGGTCCCATTCATGGCAGGAGGGTTCAGGGGAGAGCTCCCATACACGCCGGCAGGCACGGGCCGAACCCCGCCTACAATACTCAATACAATTGGAAACAATTCAAGCACGGCTGGTCCGATGACTCTATCCGTTACAACTGGAACTACCAGTTCAAAGATGTGAACTCCACGGACAGGTACCGGCAGAAGGGGTACCCCAGCCAGAAGACGGACTACCAGGGGGGGACCTGAGAGGGCGCCTGGGCTCCCGGAAGGGTTGTTCACGGTCCTATCATTGACGTAATACTGTGGCTCCTCGAAGGTGGAGCGGTTCCGGGCGAAGAGCAACATCCCCGGTCGTTAGATATCGATGTCCGGTCGGTCTACCGGTTCACTTCATCTTACTCCTTATGAAGATAACCAGGGTATCATTTTTTCCCATTTTTGCTTTCTGGGTCTTCATGATGGCTGCCCTCATTGCGAGAGAATACGCTGCTTATAGCAATTGCCGGCGGGAAGAGGGCTACGGGAGACTTTTTACAGGTGATTTTCCGTACCGCGATGAGTGGATGGAGATATACAGCGGCGAGAGGAGGATAGGGTATATCTCCTACTCGGTCTGGGACAGCCCTCCCGACGGATACGAGATAAGCGCCCAGGCGGTCGTCAGAATGCCCTCTTTTTCCGGCGCCCTTAGGTTGGAGTCGACATCCGTTATCGACTCACGCTTCAATCTAAAAGAACTTCATGCGCGGCTGGTTGTTCCTGAATTCGTGGATGTGTCCGTGAATGGCAGGGTAGAGGATGATGCGCTGCAGCTGGAGATCAGTAGCGGCGGCGAGTCGTTGCACATGGCGATGGATCCCAGCCGCATAGTCTTCACGGATTTGTTCACTCCCCTCTATGCCATCGATATGGGCCGCGTGAGGGGGCGAAGGGGGGTGTCGGTGTATGATCCGCTTACGGGTGCTGAAGAAGAACTTGCCGTTGAAGCGCGCGGCCGGCGCACCATCCATATCGCGGACAGGCGCGTGGATTGCAGGGAGTTCACGATAAAGTTCAGGATGGTCACCTGCTCTGTGTTTCTCGATAAAGAGGAAAAACTTCTTCTCATAAAGGGTCCCGAGGATTTCATGGTCGTGAACGAGATGCTGCTGGGAAAGGGAGCGGGGAAGGAGCTTGCTTCGCTCGCAGTGCAAGAATGAGTTACATGAGTTATATGAGTTTGATGAGTTACAATTCTATTATTGATGATCTAAACTCATAAAACCCATAAAACCCATAAAACTCAACAACTCATAAAACTGTGTGTGATTTATCCTGATGTATTGTAGATAAATTAAGATGAGAGAAGACACATCATGATCAGAATTGAGAGGCTTTGCAAGGAATTCGGAGGAACCGTCGTGCTGGACGATCTGTCTCTGGAGGTTGAGAGAGGTGAGTTTTTCGCGTTCCTGGGACCCAACGCCGCCGGAAAAACAACCACCATCAGGATTATGACGGGATTGCTCGAGTCCACCTCGGGCAGAGTTGTCATTGGAGGCCACGATATCAAGACGGAGTCCTCCGAAGCAAAGAAAATTATCGGTTACGTGCCGGATGTCCCCTATCTTTACGGCAAGCTCACGGTAGGCGAGTTCGCCGAGTTCGTCATGGCGATATACGGGCTCAAGCTGGACGCTAGACGCCGTGAGGTCCTGGAGATATTCGGTTTGCAGAAACATCTCTCCAGCCTCACGGAGGATTGCTCTCACGGAATCCGGCAAAGGGTTGTACTGGCAACCGCCCTGATGCACGATCCCGATGTCATTATCCTCGATGAGCCGTTTGTCAGTCTCGATCCCAAGACGGCCATCTTGGTGAAGAGGATGCTGGGCCAGCGCGTTCGGGAGGGAGCAACCGTCTTTATGTCGACTCACACGCTGGCTATCGCAGAGGAGCTGGCCGACAGAATAGCAATAATTGACGGCGGGAGGTTGATCGCCGTCGGCACGCCCCGTGAACTGAGCGACGCGTCGGGGTCGGACGGCGGGCTTGAGGATACGTTTATGCGCTTGACCGAGGAGAAGAGCGCGACGCGATTATCGGCAGGCGAAAAGACAACCAAGTAGGTAGCTGATGTAAATCAAAAAGCAAAAATCAAATGAAGGTAAGGCTGTTGAGTTTGGGTATTTGAATTTTTAATTTGGATATTGTTTGGTTATTGCTATGAGCGATCTGTCGGTTCTTTTCAAGCTGAAAACGAGGGTGCTTAAAAACGCTCTTCTGTCGGTTAAGCGTGAGTCATCTTTGAAGGTTCTCGTCGTGGTGCTGTTCGCCTCGGTTTACATCGCGGGAAGCTTCGCCCTCTTCTTCGAGGGTTTTTCCTTCGTACGCTCATTTACAGTGGTTGGAGACATACTCCTGGATAAGCTCCTTGAGCTCTGCCTTTTCGCCTTTTTCGTTATGATATTCATCAGCAGCATCCTCTCTTCCTATGGCGTGCTCTACCGGGGGAAGGAGACTGATTTTCTTATGGCGATGCCCGTCTCCGAGCTTTCGCATTTCACGATCCTCTTCTGCCAGTCTTTCATCCTGAGCTGCTGGGCGCTCGTCTTTCTTGGTGTGCCGCTTTTTCTCGCCTACGGCCTGGTCGGTTCGCGTCACCTTTCCTTTTACATTTTCTTGATCATCGGGCTCCTGGGGATGGCGGTGACGGCGTCCTCTCTCGGGGCAGCCGTAAGCGTTGCGTGGGCCCGCCGCGGCAGGAGGATCAGGGCCGGGTGGATCGCCTCGGCCGCGCTGTCCGCCGTCGTTGTGGGCTGGATCATGATAGAGAGGTTCTCCTTCGGCTCCCCGGCGGGCCGGACATCACTGGCTCTCGTCAACAAGCTCCTCGCCCACATGAGGTTCGCCGACTGCCACTTTCTTCCAAGCTACTGGGCGTATGCCGCCGCGACAGGCGGCTCCCCGGGCGGGAGACTGTTCTATATCCTCCTCATTTACAGCACCTGTTTCATGATGCTCTGGGTTTTGTTCTCTCTGGCGGAAGGGGGGTACTGCCGCGGCCTGGCCAGGAGGGGTGACTTTATTAGATCCAGGTCTCCCGGGTTGGCCTCGAGGGCTATAGATAACATGGTCTCGTATTTTCCCGGGCCTTTCGACCGGCTTATATCGAAGGAGGTCAAGCTCTTCCTGCGCGACCCGGCGCAGTGGTCGCAGTATCTGATGTTCTTCGGCCTCCTGTTCGTCTATATCGCAAATCTCAGGAACCTGCCGTACGACCTGGACTCCATCTTCTGGAAGAGGCTTATATCTTTTCTGAACTTTATGGCGATGGCCTTGATCACGGGTACTTTGACGTCGAGGTTCGCCTTTCCGCAACTCAGCCTGGAGGGGAACAGGTTCTGGCTTCTGGTCACTTCTCCACTGAGCCTCAGGAAGGTTTTACTCACCAAGTTCTGGCTGTCATTTGCAGTAATCGGCGTGCTGACGCAAACGATAACGGTGCTCTCCAGCTGGATTCTTCGGGTCCCATTCGATATGGCCGTTGTGAACTCGATTGCTATGGCATTGGTTGTCTTTGCGCTCGTCGGTCTTTCGATCGGGCTCGGGGCAATATACCCGAGGATGGGCTGTGACGACCCATCCGTCATAGTTTCGGGCTTCGGGGGTTCCCTAGTCTTGATTATTTCGACAGCCTACATTATCGCTGTTGCAGCGCTTCTGGTATGCCCTTTTTATTTAAGCTCCTATTTCGGGCTTTTAAGGCCGGGATTATTACTGATAGCGGGCCTTGTTTCTATCACCGCCCTGAGCGCGGTCGTCTGCCTCGTTCCCATGGCCATTGGCCTCAGGAGGCTGGAGAGGCCCGGCCGCTTCTTTGTCCAGTAAGCGGTAAATCAAACCGCGAAGAGCACGCCTTCCAGAGGCGGTTAAAATGTCACGAAGAAAATAATGAGCACCTGATTTCTCTGATTATCCCTGAAATTATTTAATCAGGTGCCGATTTTATACAATTCCGAGTCGTGGGGTAGTTCCTTTTATCTGGATTCACTGCAAATGATGTGTCGGCATACAAATTGGGGAGGATAGACGAAATTTCATAACCGCGGATTCTACGGATTAAACGGATTGATAATAAGCCTTCTAATAAACCACAGAAGGCACTGAAAACACTGAAATAAGAGGTGCGGTTCAGATCGTAATCAAAGATTGATTTCAGGGCTTTGCTTTAAAACAGCACGACCATTTTTAATTACATAAGGAAATTGTTCAGTGAAGGGTTCCTTTTGAACTTCAAAATATTCAATGAGCTCAAGTCGGGTATCGTTCACGTGATCAGATTTCATAGCGATGGCGCAAGATGTTATCCAAGGGCAACGATCCCTTTCTCTAACTAATCCGGATATGTCACAAAAAAACGACCAAGAAATCATTGTGGTTTGTCTTCGATGATTTTAATCCGTAAAATCCGTGTAATCCGCGGTTATTTTTGGTAGTTGGAATATAAACAGAAGCCTAAAATTCCTGCCAGGATTACTGTCTTTCGCGCTTCATTATATTCGTTTTAATCAGGGGAAAGGAGCGCCCAGATGATGACGATCAGGACGACGATTGTGGAGACTAGGCTTGTCCAGCGAATCGTCGCCGATGACCGGAAGGCCACCTTTGATGCTATCTTCCTCAGTGCATCGGGGTAGAAATGGACGACTCCTGCCAGGAGGATGATAAAAGCGCAGTAGAGGACGATGAACTTCTCGGGGGTAACCGGGAGGTGGGTTATATAGAGGATGCCGATGGCGGTGCTTATTATGAGAAACGCGATGGTCACGATCCAGGCTTTTGAGGTTGACGAGTAGTCCGCCAGCAAGGCGCCGAATCGCCCTCCCAGTCGGGATGAGGACGAGGATAGGGCCCTTCGCAGAAGCTCCGGGTGGAGATGGAGCCATCCGATTCCCAGGAGGGTGATGCCGAGGCACAGGCCGGCGAGCCGCGCGGGGTTCCTCTCGGGGGAGTGCGATGTGACCAGGTAGAACAGGGAGACGGCGAGCGTGATGAGAAGCGCCCCGACGGCGCGGTAGACGCCGTTGCCGAGTAATATGTACTTCTTGAAAACGTTCTTGAACCTGTCGGGCCAGATGAATCCCGGGAAGCGGGAGGATATCACGAGAAATCCGATGACTATGGCGAGCACCTTTAAAGTTCTATCGGCGGCTGTCATCACATAAATTTGCTCACTCGTTCGCAAATTTATTTTTTATAAATTGCAGGGCAGCGGAGATAAAGCATACAGAAGGCCCAGCTTTACGACAAGGCTATTCTGAATTATACCTGCGTGATACTATATCCTATAATCAATGAAGATCAGGGTTGCCAGAACAGTGGGATTTTGCATGGGTGTGAAGAGAGCACTTTTCCGCACCCTTTCGCTGGCCCGGAAGCGGACGGGAAAGCTCTATACGTGGGGCCCCCTTATCCATAACCCGCAGATAATAGAAGTGCTGTCGGAGCGCGGGGTTGAGGTTTTAAAGGAGCTGCCCCCTCGTATTGACGGCACGGTAATTATAAGGGCCCATGGCGTCGCTCCAGCCGTTAGAGCCGAGCTTAAAAGGAGAGCGACCCGGGTCTGCGATGCCACCTGCCCTGATGTTATGAAGGTTCAATCAATCGTAAAAAAGCACGCCCGGCGGGGTTTTTCAATCGTCATTGTCGGCGATCGCGGCCACGCGGAGGTTGAGGGACTGATGGGCTTTGCGGGCGATCGTTGCTCTGTAATCAACTCCACAGATGAGGCGAGGCGGCTGCCGGGGATGGAGAAGGTATGCGTCGTGGCTCAAACGACGCAGGATACGCGCCTTTATGGTGAGATATGCAGCGAGCTGAAAAGGAATTCACCCGATTGCAGGGTCTTTCAGACGATTTGCAGGTCAACCCGTGATAAACAGGAGGAGCTGCGCGAGCTGGCGAAGAGCGTTGATGCCGTCATTGTCGTCGGGGGTAAGGGCAGCGCAAATACAAGGAGGCTTGCCGATATAGCGCGTTCCTGCGGAGCGAGGACGTTTCACGTGGAGAGTGAATCCGGCATAGATGGCGATGAGATCTGCTCCTTCGACAGGATCGGCATCGCCTCGGGCAGCTCGACCCCCAACTGGATGATCTTCCGCGTCGTTGACAGGCTGGAAGAGGTCGGGCGGAAGAAGACAAGTCCCGTCGTACGGTGGGTCAGGGAGGCGTTTCGCTTCGCTGTTACGAGCAACATCTACGTGGCCGCGGGTGCCGGATTTCTGGCCTGCGCTGCGAGCCTGATCATGGGCATTCAGCCGACGGCCCTCTGTGTTACCGGTTCGGCCCTTTACGTCCTGGGAATCCATATCCTGAACCACTTCACGGAAAGGGAGGCCCTTCAGTTCAGCGAGCCGGCGATGATGAAGTTCTACGAGCGGAAGCGCTTTTTGCTTGTTCCCATGGGAGCGGTGGGTGTCTGCGCCGTCCTTGCTATAGGCGCGTTCCGGGGCCTGTTGCCGTTCGTCTTCCTGGGTGTTGCGTGCCTGCTGGGGATAGCGTACAGCATTACCGTCATCCCCGTATGGAGGGACGGGAGAATATCCCTGGGCAGGATAAGGGATATCCCGGCGTCCAAGGACCTCTTCGTGCCGGCGGCGTGGACCGCCGTGATCATTCTCCTCGCGCGCGGCCGGGGAGTGGCATCGTTCAACGCTTCGGTGCTCGTTGCGGCAGCCTTCGTCTTCGGGCTCGTGTTTATCAGGTGTCTTCTTTTCTCCATGAGGGATGTTCAAGGCGACATGATCGTCGGGAGAGAGACGATACCGACGCTTCTCGGGAGAGAGAGGGGCAGAAACATCGCCGTCGCCGCGGTCTTCGTGCTCGCGGCGGTGCTTCTCGGGGCCATGCCGTATATCGGTTTGCTGGCTCTCTTCCTCCTGCTCCCGCTCGCATATATCTTATGCTGCATCTACGCGTATTACTCGGGTGAGAGGAGGATCCCTCATGGTGTTTTATTCGAGGTTGTACTCGATACGAGCTTCGTAATAGCGGGCGCGTCGGCCCTGTCCTGGAAGGCGGTGTTCACCGGTGCGGCGATGTGAGATACGGACGCCGGCCGGGAATTTCGTGGTACTCTACACCACGAGGGGCGTTGCCGGTCTCACCTTTCCCCCGAAGCCTTCTCCCGGCACCGGGACGGTTTCGCCCCGGAAGAGGTTCAGCGAGAGGTTCATGAGGAGTCTCCCGGATGAGCTTATGGGGTATTTTAGAGGGGAGCGCGTTGCCTTCACCGCGCCTCTCGATCTCACGGGCCTCGGGCGTTTCGACAGGCGGGTTCTTGTTGTTATCAGGGCGATCCCCTACGGGGAGACGCGGAGCTATGGTTGGGTGTCCCGGAGGGCGGGGAGTCCACGGGGGGCGCGCGCGGTAGGCGGGGCCTGCAGGAGAAATCCCTGCCCGATACTCATCCCATGCCACCGCGTTATCGGGGCGGGAGGCGGGCTTGGAGGATACTCGGGAGGTGTGGCCTGGAAGCGATCTCTTCTGGAACTGGAGAAAAAATAAAAAAATGTTTGACGGCAAAAGGTACGTTCTGTATTATTGTTGCAAGTGGGGATGTGCATGATATTCGATTGCCCAAAGATGATTAAGCTTTTACTGCTTCTCGGATGCGCTCTGTGCTTCATCGGTTGCTCCCGGGAACGGCACGCAACCCGCAGGTTCAACGCCATGGGGGGCTTGTTTTCTGACTGGCCGGAGTTCGCCGTTCAGTCTATCGAGTCCAACCTTTTATTGGGCAAACAGCCTGTCGATCCCCCCTCTAAATACCGCGATATGTGATCGTCCCACCGCCGCTGTACAGCTCCATTATCATTTCCCGCGCCCGGGCATTCCCGTTGTCTATCTGGAGAAGGGTTTCGAGATAGGACCTCGCCGCTTCACCGTGTCCCGAGGCGAGGCATCTCCGGGCGGCGGCGGTTATCGCCTTGCCGAGCTGGTCCTTGGGGGAGGGATCGTCCATAAGGCGGTAGGTGTCCAGGAGGGAGTTGAAATAGGAACTGTTGAGGGGATCGCTTAGAAATGCCCTTTGTTGGTAGGCGAAGGCTGAGCGGAGGGATCCCTCCCTTTTATAGGAGATTGCAATCGAATTCAGTACCTCGGCGTCCCCGGGTGAGAGGTCGAGCGCCCTCTCGAAGTGCTCCCGCGCCGGCTCGTGCCGCCCCTCCGCCAGTGCGATCTCTCCGAATCCCCGGTGTGCGGGGGAGTAGCTTCCGTCTATCTCCAGCGCTTCGGCAAACGCCCTCCGGCTATCGTCCAGCCTTCTCATTCTGTACAGGACCCGCCCCAGGTCGCAATACCCGTTCTTGAAATCCGGGTAGTGGAGTATCGCTTTACGGTAGTAGCGGGCGGCTTCCTCGAGGGAGCCGCACTTTTCGTGAGTCCAGCCGACGTTCGCCAGGACAGTGGCCGGCTGGACCTGGTGACGGAGAGCGAGACTGTACTCCCGCCGTGCGAGGCCGTATTTGCCGGCCTTTGCGTAGATCGACCCGAGCCCGTTGTGAGCCAGGGCATCTTCCGGCTTTATCCTGAGCGCGAGTTTGTAATAGCCTTCCGCCTTTCCCGGGTGACCGAGCTTGTCGTACAGTGCGGCGATATGGCGATAGGGTCTGGTCAGGTTCGGGTACAACGCCGCGGACGTTCTTGCGTAACGGAACGCGGCCGCGTAGTCCCCCTCGTCGAATGACCGCGAGGAGAGGTTGAGCCCGGCCTTCCAGCTCCCGGGGGATACGGCGAGAGCGCGCTCCATGATCTTCCTGCCGTCCGACCAGTCCATGTTCCTGTCTATTGTGAGAGCGCCGTAGCAGATGACGATTACCGCGAGGGCGACCCGGCGCTGACGGGCCCCTCCAGCGGAGGCTAGGAAAGAAGCGAGCGCCATGGCCATGCCGACGGATGGGAAGAAGAGCCTCTGTTCTGCGACCGGCCTGCCCGGAAACATGAAGATGATGTTGGACAGGGGGAGAAGGCAGATCATGACCCATGCAAGGGCCAGCGCCAGAAAGCGCCGGCGACGGAGAGATACGATGAGGGCTATCAAGAAGATGAACGTGATGGACAGCGACAGGAGGAAGCCGCCGTCCATGGCCTGGCCTATCGCCGGCGAAACATGCTGGACCGAGAGGCCCGCTGGCAGGAGGAGCAGCCTGATATAGCTCCCGATCGTCTCGACGGCGAGCGCGATGCGGGAGTAAGGCGCCGGCAGATATGAGAGCGCGTCGTCCATTCTTCCCTGGGGGATGGCCAGGGTTTTAAAAAGGTAGAACGCGCCGCTCGATAACAGGTATGGAACCAGCACTGTGGCTTTGGCCCCCGTCCGTCCCTCCCGGCGGAGGAAGAATAAAACTGCGCAGAGGATAATCGGGAGGACGAGGGCGGACTCTTTTGAGAGGAGAGCGAGGATGAACGCGACGAGGGAGGCGGCGAGGAGGGGGGTTCTCATCTTCCTGGAAAGGCACATCTTGATGAACGCGATGAGGGCGACGAGCATGAAGAGGGTGGCAAGGAGCTCCGACCTGTTTTTCAGCCAGACGACGGCCTCGACGTGGACGGGGTGCGAGGCGAAGAGAAGTGCTGCTGCCAGGGCAATCTTCCTTGACGAGGATAAAAGATTGACCAGAAGATAAAGCAGAACGGAGGTGACGCCGTAAAGGATGATGTTCCCGCCGCGGTGAATTTGCACGGAGCCGCCGAAGACGGCGTTGTCGATGATAAAAGTGGAAAAGCTTACAGGGCGGTAATCTTTAGAGGTGGTGAGGTGGTAGGAGGACCAGAACGCCGGGCTGAAGAGGCGCCCGAGGTTCCCCGTGTCCCGGATGAGCCTGTTGTCCAGTATGAGCACCCCGTCTTCCCAGAGTGTGGTTCCCTCAAGTGAATTTATGTACAGAAGAAACGCGAGAGACAGCACAAGAAGCAGGCTCAGGAATGTCTTCATCCTCGTTTTCATTCTGTTGTGCTCCTGTGAGCGATACGTGCAATCGAGAGCTAGGGGAGGGCGGCCGGATGCATTGCGCCCGGCCCGTTCGTAATGCAATTTAAAAAAATATTGACAGAAAAACAACTTCTATGCTAGCTTTTGTTTCGTTATTGCCCTAATATGATTAGCCAAACAAATCAACCGGGGAGATATTTATGAAATGGCACAAGGCTTTTATAGCGGTCGGCGTGGCCTTTTCTGCTTTAATTATATGCTTTGCGGGGGAAAAAGGCCTCAGGAGCCAGACGCTTGACACCGTATGGCAGAACATCGGCCAGCCCCTGCAGGCCGAGGATCTGAGGATGATCGTCATCGACCCTCTGGACCAGAACAAGGCCTATCTTGCTACGGAGCGGGGGCTTCTGGTGACGGCCGACACCGGCAAAAACTGGAATGAGGTACTGGACCTGTCCGCGAAGAAGATAGAGGTGTCGCCGGACATGACCCCAGCCGAGCGCGCGGCCCTCTCCGGGATGGGGGAGAAGAATGGCGCTGTTTCAGGATCGACCTCGATTGCTATCGATCCGTCCAATCCCTCGTCGCTTTTTGTCGGAAGCCCGGAGGGACTCTACAAGAGCGAGGATGGCGGTGTCAGCTGGAGCACCGTTAACTCGGACTTTTCGGGAAAGGCCCAGACCATTACCGGCATAGCCATCAGCTCGTCGAATCCCGATATCGTGTACGCCGCGACGATCGGGGGGCTGATGAAGAGCGGTGACGCGGGAAAAAGCTGGAAAGCCGCCGGCGTCGCCGATCCCGTGAACTGTGTGGCCATTCACCCCTTCAATCCCGATATGGTCTATGCGGGAGTCCTTGGCGGCGCGAAGAAGACCGAGGACGGCGGAGCGGTGTGGGTCGACCTTGTCGCCGGCCCCGACGAACTGAGCGTCTCTTCAATAGCTACGGATTCTCTTGATCCCAAGGTCCTTTTCTTCGGCACAGACAGGGGGCTTTATAAGTCCACCGACGAGGGGATGAGCTGGTCGAAGCTCGGCCTGGCCGGGAGCGTTGACCAGGTGGCTGTCTCCCCGGCGGATTCGACCCTGGTCTACGCAGCGACGAGCGGGGGCATCTTCGGCTCGACGGACAGCGGCCAGAATTGGACCGATCTCTCGGACGGCATCCCCTCCGGCCCGGGGAAGGCCCTCGCATTCGATCCGATAGACAGGGACCGGTTGTGGGTTGTTGCCGGGACCGACGTGTTTCTCGGCTCGACTGCCGGCTCGGCCCCGGCGGTGACCGGGCAGCTCGCGGCGGCACCTGCGAAGGCGTCCGGGCAAGTTGAGGACACCGGCGCGGTAGAGGAAGCTTCCGCTGTGGAAACCATGCCTGCGGAGACGGCCCCCGTCGCGGAGGCCGAGACGGCGCCCGTCGTGGAGACAGTGGCGGTTGCTGAGACGGTGCCCGTGGCAGCGGTGGAGGAGGAGCTCGGCCCTCCCGTTCCCACAATGGACGACGTGAAGACCGTTCTCTCCCAGTTCGCCTATGAGCCCACGGTCCAGGAGATTCAGGAGGTGGCCATGAGGTTCGCCGAGGTCCACCCGGATAAGATAGAGGCGTGGAGACGCGGCGCGAAGTGGCGGGCGTTCCTCCCGGATGTGAAGCTCCAGTTCAAGCATAAGCGTGCCGAGACCAAGTGGGATCAGATCACGTGGGAGCACGATGAGGAGCTTGACTTTGATTCGGATTACTCCGAATACCTGGATCAGAATTTCAACGCGTCCTGGGGCCTGGACTCGGCGGACAGCCGCGTCGGCACGGCCATGGAGTCATCGGATAAAACCGACAGGAATTACGAGCTAAAGACGAAGCACGAGCGGAAGACCGAGGACGAGGTCCTGGTCGAGATGAAATGGCAGCTCGGCGACTTCCTCTACAGCAAGGCCCAGGTCGATATCAGCGACGAGGCGGCCGAGCTGGCGGAGTTCAGGAACGAGGTCCTGGAGCAGGTGACGCAGTTCTACTTCCAGAGGAGGCAGTTCCAGGTCGATCTGCTCCTCTCACCGCCGGAGGATCTGCGGGAGAGGATACGCATGGAGATCCAGCTCCAGGAGATGACGGCAAATATTGACTACCTCAGCGGCGGCTACATGACGGCTAGGATCAACGAGGCCCGTTTCGGCAAGCAGGCTCAGGAAGAGGGCTTCGTCAGGGGGCTCTTTAGAAGATAAAATAAAATTTTTCCTCGAAAAATTTTATGATAGCGCTTTATAAGCCTTTTCTCAGGCTCCCCGCGGGGAGCCTGATTTTTATGGCCTTTATTCTGTTCTCGTTGACCGCGTGGACGCCGCACCTTGCGGCTGATGATGTATTTCATTACTTCGAAGCCGATGAAAGGCCCGTGCCCCGCCTCTCGGGCTCCCGCTTGGTAGGGCTTGTTCCCTTCGAGAACATGACGGGCGATAGTGATGTCGATTGGGTAGGGGAGGCGATGACCTCCGCCCTTTCAGAGGCGATAGAGAAAGGGGGGGGCGGCGTTCGGATCGTGGGAAGGGAGATGCTCGAAGAAGAGCGGAATGGCCGCCGGCATAAGATCGATCTTGCGGAGATGGTAAAGAGGATGGTGAAGAGCCTCGGCATCAATACGATCATCCGGTGCGAATACGGGCGGAGCACGAGGGGTCTTTTCCGTTTCGCCTGTCGTCTCCGCGAGCCGGGCGCCGGGAGCGAGTGGTATGCGGTCAGCGAGTACGGTACGCTGGGCGAGATCTTCGAGGTGCAGGGACGCCTTTCGGAAAGCGTGTGTGACGCCCTTGGTCTGGAGCTTGGCGGCGAGCGTCCGCCGCAGAAGGTAGGCATAAAGCCATACGAGTACTACCAGAAAGCACTTTCATCGCCGGAGGGGTCGTACCGGAGGGTGCACTATTGTCTCAAGGCCCTGGAGGAGGACCCCGGCTATGTAAGGGCGCGCTTCTGCCTCGCGGAGGCTTACTACCTCATCGGCATAAGTTACGGGCACGGCGACTGCCTGGATCGGGCTTTGCGCGAATACCGTAATGTCATAGCGGCTGACCCCTTGCATTCGAGGGCCCACTACAGGATGGGGATGGTGTCGTTTCTCAAGGGAGATTACGGCGGGTCCCGCAGCGCGTTCGAGCGCGCTCTCGAGCTCTCCCCGGGCATGCCGGAGGCAAGGGTGGGGTTGAGAAGGCTGGCGGAGGTAAGTCGTTAGCTGTATAATGTGAGGCACAATGGTTCAGAGGTCACGAGGAGAAAAGATGTTCATGCTCGGCCTGAGCATGATCGTAACGGTTGTTCTCACCTTCGGCATTTCGAAAAACATAATCCTCATATTGAGCCCGCCGAAGAACGCCCTGCTCCTGAGCTTTTACATCCTCCCTATCATCCTTGCATCGAACTACTACGGCCTGACGGGCGGTATTGTCTCAGCCACGCTCAGCACGGTTTTTGCCGTCGCCCTGGCGAAGAGTTCCGGCATCATGGTGGAGGATGCGCAGGTCACCGCCCAGATCATTCTCTATTTCCTCGTCGGATGTTTTGGCGGCATCATGCAAAGTCAGAACGTCCGGATTCAAAAGGCCCTGCATGTGGCGTCGATAACCGACGAGCTGACGGGCCTCTACAATTATCAGCATTTTCGCAGGCGGCTGGACGAGGAGATCAAGCGTGCCCGGCGCTATGGTCATCCCCTTGCCCTGCTGATGTGCGACGTAGACAACTTCAAGCAATACAATGACACATTCGGCCATCCGAACGGCAACTTCGTCCTCAACAAGATGGCAATGCTTATAAGGAACTCTATCAGGGAGAGCGATATCCCATTCCGATACGGCGGCGACGAGTTCGCCATACTCCTCCCGGAGACAAGGAGGGCCGAGGCCGGAAGGGTAGCGGAACGGGTCGCAGCGGCCGTCGATGCCAGTTTTGCGTCAACGAAAGTCGATCCCGGGCTCAGGCCCGGCCTTTCGATAGGAGTTGCTTGCAGTGCTCCCGGCAGCTCCCTTCCTTCCACTGATCTCATTTCCATTGCTGACAACTCCCTCTACGAGGCGAAGCGCTCTGGCAAGAGGGATCTTGCGATGACGCCGGAGAGCGATCAAGTTTCCTAAGATAAGTTGGAATATCTAAACTTGGAGGAGATAATAACCAAGATACAAGATGCAATAACCAAACAAATCCCAAACTCGAAATTCAAATAACCAAACTCAGCAGCTGCTCTTTCAAGGTCGGATCCGGGTTTATTTGGTGATTGGTCATTGCTTGTATCTTGTTTCTTGCATCTTGGTAATTACGCATGAATGTTTTGGTGACAGGGGGGGCGGGCTATATAGGCTCTGTCCTGGTTGGTTTTCTTCTTGATAAGGGTATCGATGTTACCGTTGTCGATAACCTCATGTATGGCCAGAAGAGCTTGCTTCATTACTTTGCCGATCCGGGTCTCACTTTTGTCAGGGGAGACGTCCGCGACGAGCGCCTGATGAAGGAGCTGGTTCCGGGAAAGGATTTTATCCTCCCCCTGGCCGCTATCGTCGGCGCTCCGGCCTGCGACCGGGCTCCCGGATCGAGCACCTCCATAAACATTTACTCCATCAAACTGATCGACAGGCTTCGCGGCGTGGGCCAGGCCGTTATCTTCCCCACGACCAACAGCGGATACGGGACGACAAAGGGAGAGACCTTCTGCACGGAGGATACAGAGCTGGCGCCCATATCGCTGTACGGCAGGAACAAGGTCGAGGCGGAGAGGGTCCTGCTCGACAGCGGTAACGCCATCACGTTGCGCCTGGCGACCGTCTTCGGTTTATCGCCAAGGATGCGCCTGGACCTTCTGGTCAACGACTTCACGTACAGGGCCCTGAAGGATGGATACCTGGTGATCTTTGAAAAGCACTTCAAACGAAACTACCTGCATATTCTGGACGCCGCCGGCTGCTTCGTTTACTGTATCGAGCACTTCGACGGGATGAAGGACGAGCCCTACAACGTCGGCCTTAACGACGCCAACCTCTCCAAGGAGGAGCTGGCACTGAAGATCAAGGAGCAATTGCCCGGCCTGTACATACACTTCGCCGAAGTTGGTTCAGATCCCGATAAGAGGAATTACACTGTCTCCAATGCGAAGATAAACGGAAAAGGCTTTTATGCGGTCCACAGCCTTGACGAGGGAATAAAGCAGTTGATTCAGGGCTTCGGTATGATCGACAGGGGCGATATGTACAATTGCTAAAATTGGCGGACGGGGCCCACGACGCCTTAACGGTAAATATATGCCATGGATAACAAGCTCGACCTGCGCGCAAAGAAGGTGCTCGTTACTGGCGCCGATGGATTTCTCGCCCACCACGTAGTCGCGGAATTGAAGAAACGCCCCCCCCTGACGCTCATCCGGGCGGACAGGGCCGGGTACGACCTGAGAGAGGGGGGGGCGGTCCGCGCCCTCCTGTCGGATTACAGCCCCGATGTCGTCATCAATATGGCAGGTCTCGTAGGAGGCATTCTCGTGAACGAGCAGCGTCCCGCGGAGTTTTTTTACGACAACCTCATGATGGGAGCCCTTGTATTGCACGAATCATGGAGAATGGGGGTAGAGAAGTACCTGGCATGTATCTGCGGTTGCTGTTATCCGGACGGGGCGCCGTCTCCCATAAAGGAGGATATGCTGTGGGACGGCTATCCACAGAGAGGCTCCGCCCCTTATGCTATCGCCAAGAAAGTGATCGCGGTGCAATCCGAAGCTTACAGGAGGCAGTACGGTTTCAACAGCATAGTACTCGTGCCGGGCAACGTTTACGGGCCTCACGAAAATTTCAACCTCAACGACTCGCACGTTGTCCCTGCCCTCATAAGAAAATTTTACGAGGCGATGCGGGATAATAGATCCAGTGTTAAGGTGTGGGGGTCGGGGTCTCCGGTCAGGGATTTTGTATACGCGGGGGACGCCGCGGCGGCCATCGTCCTGGCGCTGGAGGAATACGAGGGTGGAGATATCATCAATATCTCGTCCGGTTCGGCGACGTCGATAAGGGAGCTCGTGGAAATCATATCCGATCTCTTCGGATACACGGGCCGGATCGACTGGGACCGCTCCAGGCCGGACGGCCAGGCGGTGAAGGTATTCGATAATACGCGGATGAAGCAGACGCTCGGCTACGAATGCCGCACTTCCCTGCGGGAAGGCATCCGGAAGACGATCGAGTGGTTCAGCGAGTGTTATCCCAGGGGGATTGTGAGGTCATGATCTTTATCCTGGGTTCCGGGGGCTTCGTCGGCACCGCATTCTGCGAGGCATGCGTTGAGACCGGCATTCTCCACCAGGGAATAGACCGTGAGAATTACGATGAGTTTAAAGGCCGGTGCTGCGAGACACTGATTTTCGCAGCGGGAAACTCGAAAAAGTATCTCGCCGGAGAAAACCCCCTTCTCGATTTCGAGCTTTCCGTCTGCAGCGTCGCGAAGAGCCTCTTCGATTTCAAATTCAGGAAGTACGTCCATATCTCATCGGTTGCGGTTTACGGTAATCACTCGGACCCCGTGCGGAATCACGAGGGTTCGCCGCTGGACATCGGTTCACAGTCCGTTTACGGCTTTCACAAACGCCTGGCCGAAGAGCTTGTCATGAGGCACTGTGACGACTGGCTCGTCCTCCGCCTGGGAGGCATGGTCGGAGAGAGGATGAGCAAGGGGCCCGTCTTTGATATACTGCGCGGCATCCCCCTGAGGTTTCATCCCATGTCCAGGTTCCAGTTCCTCAACACGGGCGATATGGCGCGGCTTGTCCTGAAGATGCTGGATGCCGGCTGTTCTCGGGAGATTTTTAACGTGTGCGGACGGGGGACAATTACACTGAGGAAAATACTGGAGCTGGCGGGCCGCGCCGAGGATAACGACCTTCAGGTGGAGACGTGGAACGTCAGTACGGATAAAACCCACGGGCGCTTCGGCCTGCCGACAACGGAGGAAACGATACGCGGGTTTATCTCCAGACTTAATCTTCGGCCCGCTGGAAAAAGGAAGTGAACTCGCGGCCGGACTTCGCATTCAGCGACGTTGTCGTACTGGCGGGTGGAGCGGGTAAGAGACTCGGCAGGCTGGCTGGCAGGATGCCCAAGCCGATGGTCCCGGTGCTGGGAAGGCCGTTCCTGGAGTGGGTGGTCATCTATCTCCGTTCGCTCGGGTTCGGCACTTTTATCATGTCCGTCGGTTACCGGAGGGATGCGATAAAGAGTCACTTCGGATCGGGGGACGGATTGGAGGTGGAGGTGCGTTACGTTGAGGAGAGCACACCGCTCGGGACGGGATGCGCCCTGGGAAGGGCGTCGGCCGCGGCGGGGACGCGTGATGTCCTGGTCTTGAACGGTGACTCGCTTTGCATGTGCGATATGGCCGCTTTTTTCCGGTTTCACAGGATCAACGACGGCGGCGCAACCATATGCTGCTCCCGGGTCAGGGATACATCGAGGTACGGCACCGTAACAACGGGCGAGGGCGGGCTTGTGGAGGCCTTCATGGAAAAAGGGAGAAGCAGCGGTGAAGGAATCATCAACGCGGGGATGTACTGGATGAGTAAGAGCTTCATGAAAGATATCCCGGACCTTTTTCCCCTCTCCCTTGAGAAGGAGGTCTTTCCACGCTGCGCCTACGGAACGCTGTACGCTTATCGTTCAGCTGCCGATTTTATCGACATAGGCACGCCGGAGGGGCTCTCCCGCGCGCCTGATTTTTTAAGGCGCAACGGGTTCCTTCATCTACCATCAGCTGCCGGGGAGCGAAGATGATTATATCCAGGACGCCCGTCAGGGTAAGCTTTCTGGGCGGCGGGACAGATTACCCGGAGTACTTCCGGAACAACGCTGGGATGACGCTGAGCGCTACAATAGACAAGTACTCATATGTGACGGTGAGCCCCCTCGGCAAATTTTTCAAGCACAACATCCTTTTAAGCTACTCGCGGACCGAGCTGGCGAATGCGGTCGATGAGATCCGGCACCCGGCGGTGAGGGAGTGCATGAAGTTCATGGGTATCGACGGCGGCATCGAGGTCCACTACATCGGCGACCTGCCTGCCAGGACGGGCCTCGGCTCCTCCTCGTCTTTCACGGTGGGTTTCCTTCACGCTCTCTATGCCTGCCTGGGCCGGCCGGTCGACAGGGGAAGGCTGGCCTCCGAGGCTGTCTACGTCGAGAGGGAGATGATCGGGGAGAGGGTCGGGCTTCAGGACCAGTACGCATGCTCTCTCGGGGGGCTGCTGCATCTTTCGTTCTCAAGGGGGATGAGGGTCGATGCCCGGCGCCTCACCTTGCCCGGCGAACGGCTTCAAGCCCTTCAGGAGAGGCTGCTACTCTTCTACACGGGTGTTCAGCGAAGGTCTCACGACATCCTCGAGGAACAGATCGAGAGAACGAAGAGCGGCGAGATAGAGCCCTATCTCGGAGAGCTGGCTTCCCTTGTCCCCCGCGGCATCGATATCCTGTGCGGCAGGGGCGATATGTCCGGTTTCGGGGAGCTGCTGCATCGGAACTGGATACTTAAGAAGAAGCTCAGCAGCGCCGTTTCCAACAGCAGGATAGACCGATATTACGAAGCCGCGCGGAAGGCGGGGGCCATCGGGGGCAAGCTCTGCGGCGCGGGGACGAGCGGATTCATTCTCCTTTACGTCGAGCCGGGAAACGCGGAAAAGGTCCGCGGCGCGTTAAGCCGGCTTCCGGAGGTCGAGTTTTCCTTCGAGAATGAGGGGAGCACGATCATCTTCCGCAGGACCGGTGTGGCACTGCTGAACCAGTAATGAAAAATCCGGACAGAAGAGAGATCAGTGTTATCGTGTCCTGTTTTAACGAGGAAGATAACATAGAAAAGTGCCTGAGGAGGATCGTGAGGACCGTTCCGGGCGCGGAGGTACTCGTGATCCACGGCGGGAAGGACAGGACGGCCGACATAGCCGAAACCGTGGCGCTGGAACATCCCGGCATCCGCGTCATACGGAACAAGGAAGACCGGGGAAAGGGGCACGCCATCAAGGTCGGTGTGAGGGAAGCGTCCGCAGACATCATGGTCCAGATGGATGCGGACCTTCAGTTCATGCCGGAGGAAATCCCCGAAGTTGTGCGTCCAATTCGCGATGACAGGGCGGAGGTCTCGTTCGGCTGCCGTTTCATGAAGCGGTCAAAAGTCGAGAATTACAGATTCGACTTTCTCCGCGTGCTGGGGAACCGCGTGGTGAACGGATATGTCTCGCTGCTGGGGCGCCAGGAGTTTCGCGACGTCACAACGGGTTTCAAGGCCTGGACGCGGCGGGCGATCGATGATATTGCCTTTAAAGACGATGGTTTTGTTTATGAGGTTGAAATCGCCCTCCGGGCCAGTCTCAAGGGTTACGGGGTTGCGATGGTGCCTATTACATACTGTAACAGGCTTGGCGGTTTCTCAGGTCACGGCCGGGGGTGGCGCGAGTCTGCCAGCATAGCCTGGACCGGCGCCAGGATCCTGTTTTTCGCTACCATGATACGCTTTTCTCTCTGGTAGGCTGTCTCCGTAACCGTGGATTTTCGCCGTCGAGGCTGCGGACCCGGGGCGGCACTCTTTACACGGGCCGTGACCAGGCAGGTGTTGAACGGGTTTCTCAGGAACTACGGCATCAGCTAACATCGGCGCATGACCCAGAAGCTTCTCTAATTATGAAATTATTCAACTTCTCCCGGGGTGGGACAAAATCGTTCCTCGTAGGCGCGGCTGCAATCGCCCTCCTTGTTTTTTTGGCCTACCTGCCGGCTCTGAGTGCGGGGTTTATCTGGGACGACGATGCCTGGGTCTATAATAACCCCTACGTCAAGGGGGAGAGGAGTATCTTGAAAGTCTGGTACACGGCGGAGGTCCCGGGCCAGAATTACCCCCTCACCTATACCTTTTTCTGGGTCCAGTGCCGTCTGTGGGGATTGAATCCTCTCGGATACCATCTGTCCAATATCGTTCTCCACATTCTGGACGCAGTGCTCCTGTGGGCGGTACTCAGGAAGCTCCATGCCCCTGCCGCCTGGTTTGTGGCGGCCGTCTTTGCCCTGCACCCACTTATGGTGGAGTCCGTGGCCTGGGTGACGGAAGCGAAGAACGTCCTTTCCGCCTTTTTCCTTTTTTCGGCTTTGCTCCTGTTCCTCAGATTCGAACTTGATGGAAAGAGAAGCAGCTACGCTTTATCCATCATGCTTTACATGCTTGCCCTGCTCAGCAAGACTTCCATCTGCACGTTCCCGCTTATCCTGATTATCTTGCGGTGGTACAGGGAGGGCGAAGTGCGTTTTAAGTATATCAGGAAGCTTCTTCCCCTCTTTACGCTCTCCCTTTTAGCGGGGGCTTTCACCTGGTATTACGAAACCGGGCATGTGGGCGTGAGGGGCATGGAATGGGCGATGCCGTTTACCGCGCGTATAATCATAGCTGGAAAGGCGTTCTGGTTTTACCTGGGCAAGCTGTTGCTGCCGGTGAAATTAACCTTCATCTATCCCCGCTGGTATCCCTCGCCTGAAAGGGCCGGGGAATGGGTTTTTCCTGTTACGGCCCTCGCTTTCCTGGTGTTTCTGTGGCTGGCCCGCCGCCGCCTGGGGCGTGGTCCCTTTGCCTGCCTGGCTTCCTACACAGTTTTGGCGCTGCCCGCCCTGGGCTTCATCGGTTTTTACGCCCAGATATACTCTTTTGTTGCCGACCATTATGTCTACCTTGCGGTTATCGGCCCGATAGCAATTGTGTCCGCCGGAGCTTCCCGCCTGATTTCAAATGCTTGGATTAAAAATATTCTGGGCTGCGCTGTCCTGGTGAGTCTCGGCATCCTCACATTCAACCAGAGCGGGATTTACCTGGATCCTGAAACACTGTGGCTGGATACAATAAAAAAGAATCCCCGGGCGTGGATGGCGCACAACAACCTCGGGGTCCTTTATGCACGGCAGGGCAGGTTGAACAAAGCCATTGACCGGTATTCGGAGGCGCTCCGGATCAACCCCGACCATGCCGGCGCGTTGAACAAGCTGGGTGAAGCTCTGGCCCTCCAGGGAAGATTTGACGAGGCAGTCGCCCGCTACTCCGAGGCGCTCCGGATCTCGCCGGGCTATGCGGAAGCGCACTATAACCTGGGCAAGGCACTTGCAAGGAAGGGCGCGTTCGATGAGGCGATCCTCCATTATTCCAGGGCGATCCGATTCAAGCCCGGCCACGCGGCCGCTCACTATAACCTGGGCAACGCACTGGCCGCGCAGGGCGCGTTCGATGCGGCCGTTGCCCAGTACGCCGAGGCGCTCCGCATTAAACCCGACCACGAGAAGGCGCACGTCAATCTGGGGAATGCCTGTCAAAAATTGGGGCGCTATCCATACGCGGTCAGGGCGTACAAGCGGGCCATCCTCATCAACACCGATAACGTCAGCGCGCACTTCAATCTGGGGATTGCGTATTTGCACCTTGGCGACGGGGATTCCGCCCTTTACGAGTACGGGGTACTGAAAGACCTCGACGGGGATATGGCCGCGAAATTGCTCGACTCGATGCAGGAATGAGGCCGCGTTACGGTATTTTTCGTTGACAGGAGCGAGGGTAATCAATAAAATGCCCGAAGGAAGTAAGATGGGATGAAAACCAAAGCTTTTTTTAATTTCCGGAGGCGGTCTGTTGGCTGAGTATCTGGTGGCGGAGAGGAGGGGCCGCTCTGTGTGGTTCTGGCTGGGGATCGGGGCACTCATCCTGGTCCTGCTGTGCAGCCTCGGCCTGAACGCGCTGCTTGGAGTATTCCTGGTCAGCGGGGATCTTCTGGCGCCCGAAATGGCCGAGGAGTCGGCTCACGTTTTCCGGGAGCGGCTTGTCGGCGGCCAGGGGAGGGACAAACTCCTCATTATCCCCCTTGAGGGGATGATAAGTTCCGGCACGAGCAGCGGGCTGTGGGCGAGGCAGAATACCGTGAGCGATATACGGGCCCGGTTCAAGAAAGCCGCCAGGGATAAAAACATCAAGGCTATTCTCCTTGTTATCGACAGCCCGGGCGGTGAGATCACGGCCAGCGATATAATATATAACGAGATATTACAGATCAGGAAGTCCGGGAAAAAGGTCATAGCGGAACTCGGCGACGTTGCCGCTTCCGGGGCTTATTATTGTGCCGCCCCGTGCGATTTCATCATAGCGCACCCCACGACGATAACAGGCTCTATCGGTGTGATTATAAAGACCGCCAATATCACGGGGCTGTACGAGAAGCTCGGCATCGAGGATGTGACGATTAAGTCCGGCCCTGAAAAGGACATCCTCTCTCCCACGAGGCCCATGACTGATGAGGAGCGTATTATACTGCAGGCCATAATCAACGAAATGCTGGACCGCTTTCTGCTCGTGGTGGCCGAGGGCCGCGGGCTCGATGAATCGGAGATCGAGGAGATCGCCGGCGGGAATATTTACACGGGTGAGCAGGCCCTTTCCCTGAAGCTGGTCGATGCCATAGGCTATCGCGAAGATGCCATAGATAAGGCCAAAGAGCTGCTGGGCGTCGATAAACTGAAGGCGGTTCGCTATGAAAGGGTCTACACCCTGAAGGACATATTGAGGGTGTACTCCATGAGGACGCTGGACGGCGGGGTCCTCTCCCGCCTCACCGAGACGCTGAACGATGAAGGAACGAGATTCCTCTACCTGTGGAACCCTTAAATGAAGCGTGTAATATCAAAGCGCGGGGAGAACACCTATGTCTGCATGCTCGACGGGAGCCTTGCGGGCAGTTTGAAGAGCGACCTTCCCTCCAGGGGGTATAAAATCAAGGAGGGTATCCCGCACGCGCTCTTCGGGGCGACCGGGGATTCGGTAAACCTGACCATGTTCAAGAACGGTAAGCTGCTTGTTCAGGGGAAGGGTTCATTGGACTTCATACGGTTTTATCTGGAGCCGTGCATCTTGAAGTCCTTCACCTTCGGCTACGAGGAGATTCTCGACGAAAACCTGGGCGTTGAGAGGATCGGCGTGGACGAGAGCGGCAAGGGCGATTACTTCGGGCCGCTTGTCGTGGCCGCGGTTTTTGTCGAGCAATCCGTGGTGAGGAGGTTGCTGGATATCGGCGTCTCCGACTCCAAGACTCTCACCGACGGCCGGGTGAGGGATATCAGCGACAACCTCAAGGGGTTTATCAAGAGCTCGGTCGTGGTGATCGGTCCCGAGAAGTACAACGAGCTGTACGCGAAGATTGGCAATCTCAACAGGATGCTCGCGTGGGGCCACGCGAGGGCGATAGAAAACATCCTGTCGGAGGTCGATTGCCCGCTGGCGGTGCTGGACAAGTTCGCCGATGAAGGCGTGGTGCGGAACGCCCTCATGAGAAAGGGCCGGAAGATTAACGTCGAGCAGAGGGTGCGGGGAGAGCGGGATATCGCCGTCGCGGCTGCTTCGATTGTCGCCCGCGACGAGTTTTTAAGGAGGCTTGACCGCCTCTCCAAGTCCTTCGGAATAAAGCTGTATAAAGGCGGGTCATCGAAAGCCGTTGAGGAGTCGGCTGTAAAGATCGTGAAAAACCACGGCCTGGAGGCACTCGCCAAGGTCGCCAAGCTGCATTTCAAGACTACAAAAAAGATCGTGCTCGATTCCCCGGATAGCAGTGAGAGCGAATCCGCTTGATTTGCTGAATGAGCCCGGGAATTTTTTTAGCAACCCGGATCTTTACCGCCCCGGGAGGGCATAGAATGAAGCAGGACAAGGCTTAAGGAGTCCGGAGATGAGAGTTATTGGCTGTTTTATTATTTTTACCGTACTCTTTGCAGGTGTGCCGGCGTTTACCGATACGACCAGGATCGATTACAAGGACCCTGCCAGGGCGGCCAAGGGCCTGGTTCTTCTGTACAGGGACATCGGCCTGGGCGCGGTGGATTTCTTCAAGGACATTTTCATGTCTCTCGACGACGTCCCGAAGGCTGTTATGACGGATATTTTCGGTGTCGGTAAGAAAAGCGGTTAGGGGGATATACCGTATGATTTTTTCGAGAGTGGCGGCATGCCTCCTGTTGCTGTCGGCGGCCCAGCACTCCGCGTACTCCCGGCAATCGCCGGTGGATTTTATCCCCAAGACCGCTCCTCTTGCGGTATCGATCACAATATCAGGGGAAGACGAAGGCGTGTCCTGGCTTGCGAAGCGTCTGAAGACCTACCTGTTATCCCGTTACTCCGGGAATGAAAAGATAGATGATTTCATCTTCCTGGACGTCGATGAGCTGGCCTTCGCCGTCCTGCCGCGGAGGGGCGGCGCGCATGATTTCATCCTTGCCGCGCGGATTGTCGATAAGGGAGAGCCTATAAAAATCAAGGTGGGCGATCACGATATTACGATCAATATCCGGGACAACGAGGCCGCGCGGAGGTTTAAGCGATCGGTCCTGGTGACTATTCTGGAACTCCTTGTCGAGAAGGGCGCCGAATCCCCGGAGAAAGTCGCCGTCCCGGGAGGGGATATCGAGATAGCGGTAAGGGCCTCTTCCTACGTCATTATGGGGGACAATGTCGTCGTGGGGTCGTCCCGCGAGGCGGTTAAGGCCGCCACGGGGGCTTCCGCTCATGACGGTGAACGGCTCTCCTCAACCGTCCCGTATGAGGATATCGGTATCCGCCTTTTTACATCGCCTGCCGATCTCGCGACCTTTGTGGATAACAGGGGCGACGATTTCAAGAAATATGTTGATCTTTGCAGGGCGGAGTGGGGGCCGATTCTGCTGGGTATGACGGAATCGGTGGACTATCTGGGAGTGACGGTCGACATAATTAACAGCGACAGCATGAAGGCGAGGGTTGTGACCCATTCACCGGATAAAAATCGCGCGGGGACCACACAGGCCGCTGTGGAGGCGAGCCTGCCGTTATTCCTGAAAAAGTATCTGGGCGGAAAGATCGAGCACAGGCTCACAACGGGAAGGGACGGCCTCTACCTGACCATTGATGCTGATGTCAGCGGCCTGGCCGGATATTGGGACAGGCTCTTCGAGATAAAGGAGCAGGGAAGCGATGGCTGATATAATCCGGGTTGCGGCTATCCAGATGAACTCCGGGAAGGACAGGGAGAGAAATCTCCGGAAGGCCTGCTCCTTGATCGGCGAGGCGGCCGGTAAAGGGGCCGGAGTTGTCGCCCTGCCGGAGGCTTTCGACTACAGGGGGGATAAGAGGAACTACTGGAGGGTGGCGGAGTATGTCCCGGGCGATGTTATAAATACGCTGGCCCGCCTTGCCGCCGAGAACCGTATATATATTCTTTGCGGCACTATTATTGAGAGGCCCGCCGACGGGGGGCTCTTTGACCCCCGTCATCAGCGGTATTACAATACAAGCGTCCTTCTCTCCCCGGACGGCGGGGTGATAGGGGTTTACAGGAAGATCCACCTGTTCGATCTCAACGGAGAGCCGCCCATCCGGGAGTCGGAGTCTTTCATCCCGGGGCGGCGTGTCTGTACGGCGAAGATCGAGGGTCATATCTGCGGGATGGCCGTATGTTATGACCTGAGGTTCCCGGAGCTTTTCAGGAGGTTCGCCGAGGTGTGGGCCGAAATGATTTTCATTCCCTCCAACTTCACATATCTGACGGGGGTAGCGCACTGGGAGGTGCTGAACCGGTCGCGAGCCGTCGAGAACCAGGCCTTCGTCATTGCCCCCAACCAGGCCGGCAGTAATACCGCCACGGGGATCAGGAGCTACGGCAATACGATGATCGTCGGCCCGTGGGGCAAGGTTATCGCGCGGGCGCCCACTGAAGGGGAGTGTGTGATCGTTGCGGACCTGGATTTCAAGTACCTGTCAACAGTCAGGCGCGAGCTCCCGGCCCTCGAGCATATCGTTGCTTTGCCCCCGGTGTCCCCGGCCGGTTAATATCCGGCCGCCACTTGATAAATTCAATCGCTTCCTGCCTGCCGGCAGGCAGGAAGCGATTGAATTTATGTATATTGACCTTTCTTATATCGATCTGGTAGTTATAATAATGGTGAAATGTACGTCATGAAGATTTCCTGCATAATTTATACGGCGGTGCTGCTCTCTATTCTTGTTATGGCGGATGCGGTATTCTGCGAGGCGCCTGAAACCGGTGTCGGAATAGTTATCGGGAGAGTCGAGGTTCGTATCGAAGAGGTGGAGGGGGAATTATCGACGGAGCTGGGCGGTATCGATGTCGAAATCGTCAGGGAAGAGACGGTGCGCGGGGAGGAGGTCCGGGAATCTATCGAGGCGAGGACGACCGATACGGGCGTTTTCATGGCCACCATCGATAATATGGATGGCGGCTTCAGGATCGCTAAGCTGAAATTGACGTCTTCCGGAGACTGGATCGATGTAGCCAGGGTGAGCGTCAAGGGCGATGTCAGGCGATACGGCCCGGCATATTTCCGCAGGTTCGGCAGGGTCATTGTCCTCAACCCCCTTATATACGAGGAGGAGTACGATGGCCGGAGCAGGTTTATCATGGTTATATCTCCCTTCGCCGATATCTGTCTAAATTTCCTTGGCTCTTTCCCCCTCAGCCCCTGGAAGACCGCTGTAGAACAGGCTAGAAGCATGAGCATCAAGGCTGAGAAGGCCGGGGATTCTGTTGCCGGAAGGGAGAGACCCTCACCCGAAAAAAAATTGGCGGAAGTCAAGGATCGGGCCGGCCCCACACCTACGAGAAGACCGGTCAGGCGGGTGAAAGCCATGTTGGCCGAGGAAGAGGAGGAAGAAGCAACCGGAAGCGGGATCCCGATTATAATAGTGACCTCCATAGTGCTGGTTATTCTGGCCATATTGGTAGGGCTCGGGGGGAGGCGAAGACCCCGGTCCCATGAGAGGGAGATAGATATCCATGAGATCGAGCAGATAGAGACGGAAAGGAAAATACAGAGAACCGCGAAGAAAGAAGAGAAAGAAGAGAAAGAGGAGGAGGAAGAGGGAGAAGATCTAACGTCGGTTCTTTCCGACAGGGAGGGGTGGTTTCTCAGGGAGTTCAGAAGGGCGAGGGTGAGGATTCACTGGAAAAAGTACGATTCCGCCGCCGTCAGCCTGGAGAAGACGACGAGGTTCATGGAAGAGCAGATCGACCGCCTGGAGGAGAAGAAAGAGATCTATACCCTTGTTCTCCACTACTCGTATCTTGGGAGGTGCTATCTGGAGTCCGGGAGATATAATGACGCCCTGCGGGTCTTCAAGAGGGGCGTCGAACTGAACGAGTACAACTCGAGGATGTGCGAGATGGGGCTCGCCGATACTCTCGACGGGATAGCCCGGATCGAGGATTCGCCGTGCGCAGAGACCTTGAGCGCAAAGTATCCTTTATTGTCGGGCGGAGAGATTGAATCCATTGTGACGATGGCCGGGACTGCCGACTCGTAAACAGGAAGTAATAATGAGTTTGTATTGTGGAAGATAGTCCCCTGAAGGCGGCATGCCGCTACTGCGGCGCGGAGATCAAAGCCGGGAGCGACGGCTGTCCCGTCTGCCGCAGGGCTTTTACCGAGACGTGTACGGTGTGTAAAAAGAAGTTCGATACGGATGATGGGATAAGCTATCAGAAGCTCTTTTACTGCCGGGATTGCCTGCTGAATGATAAAGAGAAAACTATCCGTAAGACGAGTTACGAGTTGAGGAGAAACACCTTTTATGCCCGCTTTATTGTAAACAGGCTGCGAAAAAGGATTCTGGAAGCTGAGGGAAGGAAATAAACGATGGTTAAGAAACCGACGAGAAAGAGTTACAGTTACAAGAGCCCGTTCCAGAAGATGCACATGTACGAGATAAAGGACAGGGCGACCATCCTTCGGGGCCTCGATTATCCCAGGGCTGAAGCGAAGAAGAGGATCAAGCAGAACATCGAGTGGGAGTTCGATTTTCTGCCGATGCCGGATTTTTACAGGGAGGTGGACAATATTGTCGATTACGTGTACGGAGGGCCGGAGAAAGGCTCCTGATCATGACGCCCGATTCACGCAGAAAGAAGATACTTCTTGGCCTCGGGTTCGACTGCGAGGACGACCTTCTGCGTGTGACGAAGGGGGATAATTTCAAGCTCTACGGAGGCTCCGAGGATACCCACGGCATAATGCAGGAGAAGGCGATAAAGTTCAACGAGCAGTTGAAGAAGAGGGAGAAAAGGATCGACGACCTTTCCCGTGAGGAGTTCAATGAGATAGCCGATAGGATCGGTTTAAATATAATTCCGCCGTTGGAGGAGTAAAAAGGATAAAGCTCCAACGAAGTCGGATTGTTAATAAATTTGCGAATGGAGTGAGCAAATTTATTAAAAGAGAGTGTAGACGAACGGCAGGACGGCCGATCCCTCTGTAAGGAATATGAATATGCTCAGAAGTATCAGTATGATGAAGATTGGCGCCAGCCACCACATCTTCGTCTCCCTGAGGAAGAGAAACAATTCTTTCAATAAACTCATCTTTCCCATGATCAAACAACAGCATATTACGGGCGCCGGCTGATGTCAACCCGCATTATCTGCATATCCGTGACCTACACGGCGCGCCCGTCTCCAGCGCCACCTCTTTGACCTTGAAGCTGAGATCGGTCATCTCGCCGGTAACTTCGGCATTGTAAAGGTCACCCGCCTGAAGTGTCACAAGGATTGAATCCCCTACGGCCTCTCGCAGCGGCAGCCTGTACGTGTTCCATCCCTTTTCGGGAATGAATTGTCCTATCTCTTTTCCATTTATGGTGATTATGAGTTCTATCTTCTTCAGGTTGTGGTAGTCGTTTCCGACAGCGATACGCAGGGAGCACCCTTCCTTTTGAGGTACCCTGAGGGATAGTGATGCCTCTTTCGCGAACCAGCGAAACTTGTTGTCTCCTTCGTCGTACATTAGATACCATCCGGGGCCGAGCTGCGAGCTGTCGGCCGCGGGGCGGACGGCACTGCTCTTCGGTGCGTCCCATTCCCGGTAAGGAGGCTGGGGAAGGCGCACGCGGTATGGGTTCAATTCTTTCTTTACAAACCCCCACAACCGTTCGCTTTCTATCGGGCCCGTCCGCCGCCGGTGCGAGACGGTGCTCAAAGCGCGAAGCGCTGCAGTAAAGATGGCTCGCACTTGGTTGGCAATCATCACGTAATCCTTCTTCCAGTAGTTGTCTCGCCCCACTTTTATTTCCCAGCGCAGGGTGTCGAGAAGAGCCCTGCGGAGCATGGGCGCCGGGAAGCATTTCAATATCAGGCGGAGGCGGTTGCGCAGGATCAGGTAATTTTTCCAGCGCGAATTCTCCACCATGGTGGCGGCGAACTTGTGATAGACCCTGGCAGAAGGGACCGTGACTATTCTATATCCCTCGTCCCATATTCTCATGCTCAGCTCGACGTCCTCGTAATACGTGAAATACGCGGGGTCGAAGAGACCGGTTTTCCGAAGGACATTCGCCCGCGCGAAGAAGGCCCCGCCGCACGAGCCGAGCACTTCACCGTCTATTTTGGTATCTTCCAGGTCATAGCGGCCGTTGAGGTAGTCCCATGCCAGGGCGATGCGGTTCAGGCAGATTCCTATTCCCTGGATGATGTCCCGGTTGTAGAAGTACAGCATCTTCGTGGCGCACGCGCCGATGGTTCCGTCGCTTTCCGCCGCCGCCACAAGCTCCGTAATCCAGCCGCTGTCTACCTCCATGTCGTTGTTCAGCAGGGAGATGTAGTCGGCGTTCCTCTCAAGAGCGTATCGCATCCCGACGTTGTTCGCCGGCGAGAAGCCGATGTTTTTCCTGTTCTGGATAACCTCCACGCCGGGGAACTTTTCTCTTACGTAGTCCTGACTGCCGTCCGTTGATCCGTTATCCACCATTATAATTTTTGTATTGCCGTAAGAAAGATCCCGGAGAGAGTTGAGACAGACGGGGAGGTGTTCCAGGCCGTTCCAATTTAAAACTATGACATAAACAAGAGGGTCCATAGTGCTGCGCAGGTTAGTTGAGCTGTTCTCCGGATGAAAAGCCGGGTTATGGTGCATCTATAATGAAATCTTTGTTGAGGTGTTTCCGGATAAATCTAAAAGCCTCACCGGCTTCTTCCCTACTCAGGACTATGTTATGCTCACTTGCCCATTCGAGGACCTCGCTGGCCCGGTTCATGGCGAGGGGCCTGCTTATAAAATGCATGTGCTCACACGGGAAGTGACACGTGGGGCAATAGGGGTGAATAAAAAGTTCATTTATGGCTCCGCCAATGGCCCGCGCTTTTTCAGGCCACCCTCCCTCGAAAAACATATCATGGTAGTAGTCGTAATATTTCTCCGGCTTGCATGTCGTGATATCCCCATCCCCGGTCATGAGTCCTATAAAGTATTGCCTGAAGCAGGAAACGGATTCCTTTACGCTGGTATCCGTCAATGGATCCAGATCCCCGATGCCTCTGATACTCAGGGGTATCTCGTATTTTGCCGGCAATTTCGAGTTCAGCTCTATGAATTCCCGGTAAATATTCCTGTCGTACGCGACCGTCATGGGCTGGTCATAGGGATGCATTGGTTTAACGTCGATACACATCTTGTTCCTGTATCTCTTAAACAATTGATCCAGCCTCTCGAATAGTGGTTCCATTTGCTTGTAGTTGGAGATTACAGCTACGGGAACGACGGCGATTCTGAAGCTGTTATTCATTTTGACCTGGAGCTGAATAATCTTTTCCAGTGTCTCCAGAAGAATGTCGCCGTCTACTCCGCGAAGCATCTTGTTGATTCCGCCAACTCCATCGATGCTGAACGCGAGCCAGTCGATATAGGGGAGAACCTTACAGGTTACATCCGGCAGTGTCGCGTTTGTGTTGAGCTCTATATTGGTGTTCGGCAGCCTGGCACGAAGCTCCTTCATAAGATCGATGAAATCAGGGATGAGAGTAGGCTCTCCGCCCGATATACAGAGGTGCTTGGGCTTGATGGCGACGATCTTCCGGAAAGCTTTCTGGATATCAGGGTGTTCCCTTGCCGGGGTTACACTGCAATATTTGCATCTCAGGTTGCATACGTATGTTATAAGCCAGGTCACGGCCCAGTAGAAATTCTTATATTTGAGTTTCATAACCCGTTTTTTGGTCTTCATCGGGAACTCCTCCGCCAAATCTTTTTTAATTTCGTTTTTATATCGCAAATAATATCAGTAAATAGGCTTCTCCCGGGATAGCATTTTCTTTTTGCAGTTTCGTAGAGGGATTCGATCACCTTCTTGCTCAGGTGAGGGTAGCTCATCACGGCTCCGAAAGTCCCGTCATAGTTCGACCAGTCTTCCGTAACAAGGAGGCCGTTTCTCCTGCAGTCCTCGTAAAATTCCGTCCCGGGAAACGGCGTGGCGATGCTGAACTGAAGCGAGTCGTTGGGGAGTATTTTAGCCAGGCTTACCGTCTCCCTCACTGTTTCAGGTGTTTCTCCCGGCAGACCGATCATGAACGTTCCGTGGACCTCGAGGCCGCACCTTTTTGCCGCCTCGAATGCCCGTGGGACTTTTGACAGGTCTATGTTCTTTTTGATAGCCGCCATTATCCTGGGGGAGCCGGTCTCGACACCGAACTTTATCTTGCGGCAGCCCGCACGGTACATGCTGGAGAGCATCTCGTCGTCAACAGTGTCCACCCGCCCCATGCAGCTCCAGATGATGTCCATCCCTTTTTCCGAAATCAGGCTGCAGATCTGGTGGACGCGCCCCTTCCCGATTGTGAAGGTGTCGTCGTCGAAAAATATCTCCCCCGGCCTGTACCTGTTGACGCAGTACTCCATCTCGCTCACGACGTTGGCAGGGCTCCGGGCCCTGAAACCGTGGCCGTACATCACCTGCGGCCAGAGGCAGAACGTGCATTTGAAGGGACACCCCCTGCTGGTGATCATAGTGATCCACGGCAGGGCGATGAAATTGGGCTCATGGTATCTCTCCCAGGCGTAGAGATCCCTGGCGGGGTAGGGGAGGCTGTCGAGATCCTGGATATAGGGCCTATCCTCATTGACCGCGATATCGCCGCCCGTCCTGTACGTTATCCCGGATACACCGGCGGGGTCGCCGTTCTCCTGTATGTATTTTATCAACTCCAGGACGGTGGCCTCGTACTCGCCGCGCACGATATAGTCGATGAAGAGATGCTCGGTCATGACTTCCTTATGGTAGATGGAAGTATGGGGGCCGATGGCGATTATGGTCATACCCAGCTCCTCTTTGACGGCCCGCATTGTCTGAATATCTAAAGGGAAAGACGGGGTACTGGTCTCAATGACGCATATATCTCCATGCGCATCCCCGAGCTTTTTTATAAATGCCCTTGTGTCGAGGAGGTCGAGGGTCGCGTCGATGACCGATACATCGAGTCCTTCACCGAGCATCAGAGCGGCCAGGTACGCCTGGTAGATCGGGAAATGGTACGAGGCGGAGCCCTTCTGCCTGAAAACGGAAAGGGGGACCGTGAATGGCCATCTCACGTTCGAGCGGAAGCCGATCCTGTCCTGGAGCAGCCAGGGGGGGTTGCAGATAACAGTTTTCATTATAGATTAATTCGCTTCCTGCCTGCCGGCAGGCAGGCGCTCATAAATTTATATCGCAGCCAAGACGCACATAAAGCTCTTTCAGCTTATTATACTGGATATCCCAGGTATATTTTGCAAGGACCTTCTCCCGCCCTATTCGGCCCATTTTATCTCTCAATTCCGTGTTGTCGAGCAGGTTTTCAAGGCGTTTTGCGAGCGTTTCGCTGTCACCGAAGGGGACGAGAATCCCGTCCTTTCCATCCTCTATAACTTCGGGCACCCCCCCTGCCAGGGCCCCGACCACCGGGATGCCGCACGACCAGGCTTCCAGGTATACCATTCCGAAGGACTCGTTCCGCGAGGGCATGACCATGATATCCCCAGCCGAGAAGAGGTCTTTTTTCTCTTCGCCCTCGATCCTCTCGATCAGAATGAGCCGTTCCCGGATAGGCTGGGAAAGTTTTTTATAAAATGCCCCGAAATTGTCGAATGTAGGGCCTGCCAGGACGAGGGACACGTCATAGCCTTGCTGGAGCAGGCGCTCCAGGGCCCGGACGGAGTGCTGCGTTCCCTTGTCATATACCTTGGGAGCGACCGAGAAGAGGATACTTCCTTCTATCCCGTGTTTTTTTCTGAAACGGTCGCCGTCCCCTCCCGGGAGATCATCCGGGTTGACACCCATTCCAATAACTTCGATCCTTTCTCGATGTACACCGAGGCGAGAGAGCGATTCAGCCTCGATGGTTGTCTGGCAAATGACGCCGTCGGCCTCGCTCAGTAACCTTATCTGCTCGGGATCGGTGTGGATCTTGAGGACCTGATCGTCCTGAGGCTCTCCAATATGGACGAATGGGCTGTAGATGAGCGGAACCCCCTCTTTCTTCGCGATCCTGTATGCGAGGTAGAGGGGCATGCCGTAGGGAACGAGGCCGCCGTGGACGAGGTCGAACGAGTGTCGCTTGAAGCACTCCAGGGCCATCCCCGGGAGGAATCCCGTGCTGAAAATGTGGGGGGCGATCGGCAGGGGAAGCCTTCTCAGGCGCCAGCTCACCGTATTGTACGAGGGGAGGTGCCGGAGGCGAAACCTCCTGATGGAGACGCCGTTGCGGCTTTCACGCAGCTTCCCGGCGCACTTTCCCTTCCGGCTGATAAATCGCTCGAAGTGAAGGGCATCGGTTGTGTAGACGCTGGCCTCGTGCCCTTCGCGGACGAGCCTCTCGGCCATCTCCTGGAAGAATATGCCGGAGCCGCATAGAAAAGGCCAGTACTGATGGCATATATATAAGGCTTTCATCCGGCGTAGATTATCCCTGTATTTCCGGGTTGGATGGAAGCTGCGGGCACTTTCCCGAAGAGCTCTTCCTGTCTATCAAATCGATGAAAAGCCGCTTGATTTTATTGTATTTTTTATCCCACGTGTGGAACTGTAGAACTTTTTGATATCCGTTCTCTCCCATGGTGTCCCGAAGCTCCTTATTGTGAATCAGCTTCCACAGGTAGTCGGCCAGCATGTAGATGTTGCCGTAGGGAACGAGGAATCCATCTACGCCGTCCGAAACGACATCCGGAACACCACCCGCCATGGCGCCTATAACGGGCTTCTTTGCCAGCCACGCTTCGAGGTAGACTATGCCGAACGTGTCGGTCTTGGATGGCATCGCGTATATATCGCAGGCGTCGAACGCGTCCTTTTTCTCCTGTCCGGAAATAATATCGATGAATATGCAGGCATCGAGGATATCCTTTTCCTGGATGTCCATGTACTTCCTGAAATTTCGCATAGAAGTCCCTGCAAAGACAATTCTTATTCTGTTTACCCGGGGCTTAATCCTCTTTACGGCCTCGACCAGGTGGATAGAGCCCTTAAGATAGCTCTGTTCGGCGACGTGAAGGATGACGGTATCCGTGGGGGATATGTTGTGTTTAACCCTGAACCTGTTTCCGTCGCCGCCGGTGACCTCCTCCGGGTTGACGCCCATGCCGAGAACGGCTATTTTGCCGGGAGGTAACGGCAGCCGGCACAGTGCCAGCTTCTCTAAATTGGTTTGAGCGATGACTAGGTCGCTTCTCTGAAGGACTGAGATTTCGGGAGAGGTTAAAAGTGTCGAGATGCGGAGCGCCTCGCGCGGCTCTCCGAAGTGGACAAAAGGCGTTATAGCGAAGGGGATGTCATGTCTTGTCGCAAAGGCATGGCTTGTATACATGAGGGAGTCGTATGAGAATGCAGATGAGTGAATAATGTCCGCGTCGCAGTGTTTTTTCAGTTCTCTTGATAAGGAGGGCACGAAGGGGGAAGGGCGCCTGAAGAGGGCCTTGGCCCCCAGAGACGGGTAAGCCGAAAGCAGCCTGGACGTATGTTTGTGAAAGGGAAATTTTCTGGCGGGAACCCTTTTTATGGGGACACCATTATGAACTTCGTCGGGCTTATTGATGCTTTTGCTCCCTCTCGAAAAAAAGTGTTCAATATCCCAGGCATCCGTGGTGATTACTTGGACGCTGTCCCCCTCCCTGACGAAGCGCTCGGACATCTCCTGAACGTATTTCTCCGAACCTCCCGGGTAGGGCCAGTAGCGGTGGGTGACGTATACTATCTTCATAACTTTACCGCAGCAAGCTTGCTTCCTGGAGGGGAATAACTTCTGCGATTATTCGCGTCTCCGTGGTCTTTGGATGGACGATGACATATACTACGGCTATCTCTTTACAACATGTACACCGGCTGTCTAAATGATATCATGATTGGTAAAGTATACCAGTAACACCTCCTTCTATCAGGTGATTATTTGAACTCATTTCGCTGGAAAAGGAGGGGGGTTAATGTATAGTGTTGTTATCGATATGCCGCCGGAGAAGGGGGAGACGGCCCCGGATTTACGGAAAAGCCGGAGGCAGAGGAGGATATGTGAGGGCACTTTTCGGCCTATACAGGGATGAGAATTACACCCAGTTTTACTGGGGTGTCACGTGGATCATCAGCTTCGTGTGCAACCAGAAGTGCAGCTACTGTTTCAACGTGCTGAATCCTGAGGCTGATAGAACAGAGCCGAATTACGAGAAGGCGCTTGGAGAGCTGTTGCGCGTCAAGCCCAAGCATATATGCATCTCCGGCGGTGAGCCTACCCTGGTACCGAACATCGTTGACCTCATGCGCCGCCTGAGAGAGGGTATTGGAGAAGGGATGCAGCTCGAGTTCAACTCTAACTGCACCGGCCGCCCTGAGCTTCTCTATGAAATTCTGCCGTACGCGAACATACTTGCCGCGAGCCTGGATGGACTCGGGGAGGTCAACAAAGCCCAGAGAGGCGTGGACGGCGACCAGGTACTGGAAACGGTCAGCAGGCTCGCTCTTCACCGCTTTCCGTCCTGGAGCGGCTTCCGAAAAATCATGTTTGTCCCGACGGCCACGGTAAGTTCCTATCCCCGCCTCCCCGAAATGTTCGACGCGCTAAGGGAGCTGCGGAAGAAGAGCCTTGTGGATATAAGCGTCGAGGTCAAGCCCATGTTTAATTACACCGATCCCAGATCTCCCGCTTCGACGCCCGGGGCATGGAAGGATTTTACGGAGAGAAGCAGGGAGTGGGAAAAGGAGTACAAGGATATAAGGGTCGAAGTGAGAGGCGTAAGAGACTTCAGCCCGCTGGCCGCCGAAGGCGTGAAAGAGAAAGCCCGGTGCTGGAGGCAGTTTTTCAACGCCAAGATCTGGCCCGATGCTCACTGGACGTTCTGCAAGCCGGATGAATTTTCCCTCACATACTTTTTCCCGAGATACGCCCATGCGGGAATACGGGAAAAGATCATCCTCGCGGCCCAGAGTATCTACTCTCTCTTTTTGAATCCACACGACCTCACCTGTTACATGCCCTGCGAGCACTGCGAGAACCTGGACAGGGCCATTTTGGCGGGTCGGGCAAGCGAGCTGGCGAGGAAAGCGAAGGAGGAGCTTGGCCTAACACTTACCAGCGAGGATCTGAGGAAGGCTTGCACCTTCATCAAGGAAAAGTGCAACCCTGACTTCGTCCTGGATATGGATTTTTCACGGTGAGGCGATAAACTCGCCGTAGAAGTCGAGAAGGTCCAGGCTGTTCTTTTCCCAGTCGAAAAGCGATTCGGCTGTCTTCCGTGCATTACATGAAAGACGTGAGGCGAACGCACGGTTTTTTAAAATAGTCCCTATTTTTTCTGCGAACTCCGCGGCCGACCCTTTATATGTTTTAACAACCTGCTCATTATCGGCCAGCTGCCGGGCTATTCCGCTGTTGTGCATGATAACCGGCTTCCCCATGGCCATGTACTCCGGGAACTTAGCTGGCAGGCGCCTGTCGTTATACTTGTTAACTGAGCCTACTGCGACGAGGATGTCTGCGGCCGCATAGTAGTTTGGAACCTCCGAGTGTTTCTTTTTGCCCACGAAAACCGTGTTTTGCTGGAGTCCCAATTGTGCGACGAGGTTTTCGTAGTCGGCGCGCTTGTCGCCGTCACCGATTACCATCAGGATGACCGATGGGAACTCCCCGCGCACGATCCGTATCGCCTCGATCAGAATCTCGAGTTGGGAATAATCCCCTAAAAACCCCGAGTAACAGACTACGGGACGATCCTCTATGTTGAGTTCTTTTCTGATTGAGCCGCCGTCCCTGAGCGGCGAGAACTTATCGAGTTCGGCGCCGCACCTTATGACCTTCATCGGCTTTTTTACGAAGAGCATTCTGCTTTTAATGTAATCTCCCAGGACGGGCTGGATTGCTGTTATACCGTTAACCAGCTGAATCCCGATGATGGCCGACAGCACGTACAGAAGCATCCGGGGATACGTTTGCGAATATTCCTTTCTTAGCGCCAGCAGTATCTCGTCGTCTTCGCAGTGAGCGATTAACGGAATGTTGAGCTCCCTTCGTGCCAGGTATCCGAGAACGACAGGGAAGGGCTTTGTTGTCCAGATATGGATGATGTCCGGCGAGTACTTTTTGATCCGATCGAGGATGTCTCCACGGTATTTCAGGCATCTCTCGGAATGAATGTACGGTTCCCGCGTGGCAACATGGAGCTCGACTTCGTCGCAGGCGTAGGCCTCGGGAGGATCGGTTTCATTCCCGTACCACTGCCGCACGGTAGGCACGATTAACTGGGTCTTTTGCCCGGTCAGCCTGGCGACGTTTTTCGCGAAGAAGTAGGCGTGCCGCGGACCGGGAGAGCTGAGGTCATCATAGGCCACGTATGTAATTTTCAACTGTGCCCCTGCTTTCCCCTAGGTGTACTTGAACCTGCTGAAAATCTCCCTGTCGGAGAGTTTTCTCTTTTTCTGGATTTTATGTCGCTTCCAGAGCGTGCGCGGAAGAAAGAGAAGGTTCGCCAGGAAAGCCTTGACCAAAACCCAGTCTCTGCTCACCAGATAGAAACGCACATTAATTTTTGCTACCTCGCTGAGGGTGGATAATTGGTAGTTCTTGATTATCGTCGTCAGGCAGTTTCTCATTCCCCAATAGCGCTGCCTCTTCTTCATGCCTGTTGTCGGCGCCCGGTTATGATAGATGATCGCTTTCGGGACGTAGACGGTTCTGTAACCGCGTGTCCACGCCCTCATGGAAAGATCGACGTCTTCGTTGTACATAAAGAAATCCCTGTCGAACAGCCCCAGTTCCGGGAGAAGGCTGCTCTTCATCATAAGCGCTGCTCCACAGGCGTATGCAGCATCGGTGACGTTTTCGTATTGCCCTCTATCGAGCTCGTCGGTGTAACCTCCCTGGCAGTTCCATTTGAGCAGCACGGTCCCCGAATACTCGATGGTCTTTCTGTCCGGGCCGTAGATCTTTGCGCCGCATATAGCGATGGATGTATCACTTTCAGCCACCTTCACCAGCTCAGTAAGCCATTGAGGATCTACCTCCGTGTCCTGGTTCAGCGTTACGATATAATCTGCCCTGTTTTGCAGCGCATGTCTGATTCCCACGTTATTCCCTTCGGCAAACCCGAGATTAGCGCCGTTTTCTATCAGGGAAACTGCGGGGAACTGTTTCTTTATCATATCCTGGCTGCCGTCGGTGGAGCCGTTATCCACGAGACAGACCTTAAAATGGGGATAATCGGCAGCCAGCACCGTGGGGAGACATTCCTGGAGGTCATCCTTCCCGTTAAAAGTTAAAATCACCACATATACCAGTGGCTGTTTTTTATATGTCTCCATGGCTATGGCCTCAAGGTAACCGGAACTGTCCAATCCCTCTTATGCAAAAATAAAATCATAACACAAACCAAAGGACATGTTGAAGATATAGCAGGTATCCCGTAAAATTTCAATAATGGCCGGGATAATGCTGTCTCTTTCCATGCTCGAAACCTCCTGTCAGTGAGCGTCTAAGGAATCTAAACGGATCCAGCCTGAGCGGGTAGATATGAGTTCTCTATTAACAACCGTGTATATTTTCGATGATGGTTCGGCTTCCGATTTGGAACGCTGTGTCAGGGCGTTGAAAGGGAGCAACGACTGTTCTTTCGCGATTACATGCATCACTGCCGGCTCGAGCGCCGTCAACCTTCTCTCCGGGCGCCACCCCGATATCGAGATAGTTCGGCTGACCGGGATGAAGGCCCCGGAGATGTACAACTGTGCCTACAGGCACGTTTTGCAGCGGGGGGATAAATGGTTCGCAATGGTTCACAGCACTATTGAGGTTGATGGGGACTGGCTCCCGCGCAGCGTTGAGATTGCCGCCATGGATAAGCGGATAGCGTTCATCGGCCTGATGATCCGGGCCGCCGATGGCGAGGGACTCGGTTTTTCAGGGGGGGCGTTTCACAAGGCGTGGGGGATCTGGGAGGCGGGCAGGGGGTATTGCGGCGAGGGCAAGGCTGTCAGATATGCATATTATATCGATCCGCGCGCATGTCTCTGCAACGGGGAGCTGCTTCCTGCAATAGGATTTTTTGATGAGGCGCTCGGCCCTCGAGGCGCAGCCGTGGATATCTGTTACAGGGCGTGGACGAAGGGCATGGAGACGGTAAGAAATCCCGGAGCAACGGCGCGCAGAATCGGCGCCGGCGCGGCGGAAGGAGAGCGCGGGGCCGATTCTGCGGCTTCAAGAGTGGCTCTTCAAATTATAATAAAAAATTATCAGCTTAGAACTATCCGGAAGTTCCTCAGGCCGATAATCGGCTACTATTTGAAGAACGGGGAGACAAGGAGTTTCCGCGCCGTTGTAGGTGTACTTTTACGCATCATACCGCTGTTGGTGCAGCGGGCGAGCGTCCAGATGAAAAGAACCACGCCGGACGAGCGTATTTTCGAGCTCGTCGATAACCGGTTCGCTCCCTACAGCGCGCTGCTTACCAAGAGGGATCACATCATCATGGGGGAGGACGATGAAGATAGTCTCCTGCGTGGATGGTCCACCACGGTGCGCGCGGAGTTCGGCGGAAAAAGAGAGGTTTACCGTTTCCCCTTGAAAAAGGCGGGCTTTCAGCTATTCGCCCACCGGCGGGGTCCATGTACAGTGGGAATAGAGGCAGCGGCCGCTGAAGATCCCGTGAGCGGGCGGCTGCTCGTTAACGGGCGTTTCGCCGGCAATATACATCTGAAAGTCGATGAGCAGAAACAGGTGGAGTTCCGCATCTCCCCCGAGTGGATGCCGGGAAACGTACTGAACGGTGAGATACAGTTGAGATACGGTTGGGCTGCTCCCGGGGAGGGCCCCGGCGGGAATCAGAAGGGGTTGATGGTCAGAAAGATATGGCTCACGGAGGCCAAGACGGAGCCCTCTTGCAGGAAGACCGGGCTCAGGGTATTAATGACCGGCTACGACGATTTTGCCGGTCCCGGCATGAAGCACCTGTACAGGTTTGCCAATATAATGCAGAGGCACGGATTTAACGTGCTGGCCCTTCATCCTGAGGATCCGAAGAGCTGTCTCATAATGGATGAGCCTGCTGCTTTCGACTTCTGGGATATAAGCTTTAAGGGTCCTTCCCTGAGTCGGGAGACTGCCGAAATGATACGGCGTTTTAACCCGCAGATTATCCACCTGTGGACCCCTCGCCACATCCCCTCGTTGGTGGGTATTGAGGCTAAAAAAGTTTCGGACGGGCGCTTGATAATCCACTATGAGGATAACGAGCAGGTTATATTTGACGAATGGTATAAAGGCCAGGTAAAAAAGCAGATCTTGTCCGCGCGTGAGGTGCATTCCATACATCCTGAGACCTTTTCTCTTATCAATGAGCTCGCGGATTGCTACACGGCTATCTGTCATCCGCTCCGCGAGTTTCTGCTCCGCGAGTACGGGAAGCCCACCTTTATGTTGTATCCCGGAGCCGACTTGAAGAGGTTTCGCCCAATGGACAAGGATCCCGATTTAACGGAAAAGTATCATCTGCAAGGGCGGACAGTCCTCATGTACACCGGGAACATTCATCCCCCCAACTTCGATGATTTCTGCCACCTGCTGGGGGCACTGGCGATCCTTGAAAAGAAATATCCCGATGTATTGCTTATCTATTGCGGGCTCAACCATGTAAGAGGGCCGGTAGAAGAGAAGATACGCGAGCTGGGCATTGAAGAGAAGGTCCTATATCTGGGAGTAATCGATTTTCACGATATCCACAGGCACCTGTCGCTGGCCGACGTTCTTGTGCAGCCAGGGCAAAACAACGCCTTCAACGAGTACCGCCTGCCGTCCAAGATCCCCGAGTATTTCGCGATGGGGAAGCCGGTTGTCATGTTCAGCATCGGCATTGGGGAGGTCTTAACGGACCACGAAGAGGTTCTCAAGCTGCAGCGGGGAGATGCCGGGGAGCTCGCGGCGAAGATAGAGGAGCTTATTTTAAACGAGTCTCTCAGGGCAAGGTTGGGGCGCGGGGCGCGTCGGAAGGCGGAAGAGCTGTTCGACTGGGAGAAGAATGCGCAGGGCCTGATGCGGGTTTACGAAGAACTGGCGTGCTCCGGCTAGGGGATTAACCAGTCTGCGAGCACGATAGCCTCTTGCCGCGGCCGTATAGCCGCGCTTCGTGTCTGGGTCAGATAAACTCGCCTCTCAGAAAAGGCGAGCCCTCCTCCAGGATGCTGATCTCGGCAACCTTGAAATGTGCGCCGATGGCGGCGCCTCGGCTGACCTTCCGGGTGTTGTGATCTGCCCGGAGCACCATTTCCCCTTTACCGCCGGGAAGGTCGGCTTTTACGTGGAAAGTCCTCCAGACAGGTGTGGGGATTATGCGGCCCACCTCGCGGCCGTTCCAGAGAATGTGCAGGCTGTTTGGCGGCTCCTCCTGATCGGCCTGCGCTACCTGGATCTGTATGTAGCGGTCTCCCGCGGAAGGGTTGCAGAGCACCAGGCTGGCTTCCTTGCTCATCGTGCGGTATCTCATGCCGCGGTCGCTCCTCATTGAAAACCAGCCGTCCTGGAGACCCTGATCGCTGACGCCCATAAAGAGACGGTTTGTAATATCCTCGTCACCCGGCGGGCTTGGATGGTAGAGGCCGGGAAAAAACGGAGGGAAATCGCTCTGGTGTATAAGATTACGGGGGAACGACTTTCGAGTGCGCCTGAGCATGCAGCGCAGAAGGAGGATGCGGGGCAGGGTGACCGCGATAGAGATAAAGGACCTGACTTGATAGAGGTTCCTCTTGAATTCCGTGTTGCGGAACCACCTGAGGCCGGCGCGAAGCTCATGGCCGATCATTCGGGGCAGCGCGTAGGATACCATGTTCGCCGGGTGGAGTTTCAGGAGCAGGCGGAGCCGGTTTCTCAGGAGGAGGTAGTTTTTCCACGGGGACCCCTCGACCATGGTGGCTGAGAATTTGTGATATATCATTGCCCGGGGGGCGGTTATGATCCTGTATCCGGCTTGCCGGATCCTGATGCAGAGGTCGACGTCCTCCAGGTAGATGAAGTAGGAAGGGTCGAAAAGCCCGGTCTCTTCGAGGCACGCCGCCCGTAAGAAGAAAGCCCCCCCGCAGGCCGCCAGGACCTCTTCGCTTTTCTTAACCGACCCCGTGAAGCGCATGTTGTGCTTGTCCCAGCAGGAGCACAGCCTGTTCATGACGACGCCGACCCCGTTGATAATATTGCGATTATCGTAGTAAAGCATTTTTGTCGCGCACACACCGACCCGGGGGTCGGCCTCGGCTACCGCCACGAGCTCGCTGATCCATCGGGGATGAACGGCGGTGTCGTTATTGAGAAGCGCTATGTACTTCGCGCCGTGTTTCATGGCGTGGCGAATGCCGGCGTTGTTTCCCGCGGCGAAGCCGATGTTCTTCTTTAGCGCGATAATTTCCACCCATGGAAAATGCTGCTGGACGAAAGCAACACTGCCGTCTTGAGATCCGTTGTCGACCATCGCGGTACGGGCATTTGGATATTCGAGGACTTTCAGGGACGAAAAGCACTCCTGGAGATGCTCCTTGCCATCCCAGTTCAGGACGATGACGTAGACCAGCGGTATGTTCGGGAGCTTTGTGGTATTGCTTCTCATTGCTTGCTTATTCCCCGTGGAATTTCGTTTTCCATCCTCGTCACCGTTGCGGAATGCGCTAACGATTACTCAGCAGAATTCACAGACTAGGCAGTTCCCGCTGCCGTGTTCCCGGGCCCCGGGAAGAATCGCCATTTCTTAGCCAGCGTCATCCATTGTAGCGATCGGAGCTGGATTTTCAATAAGCCCTTTCACATAATAGGATAGCATGAAGTTATTGGCGAATGGGACGAGGAATCCGTTCTTGCCGTCTGAAATAACAGAGAACTACATCCGGTTATTGGGCCGTTGATGGGCGGGCGGCATAGCCAAGCCTTCAGATTGACTAATCCATAAGGGGTGTTTCTGGAATGCATGGCAAGCGCGTCACTGGCAGCGCCGTAAATAAAGCTAGCAGGTATTGGTCAAGGACGTTTTCCCAGTTAAGAGATTCCCCATCCATTGTTAAGGTATGGTGTGCGCTGCCAGTGATGCATTATTGGCAGGGCGAGAGGATTACGGGGAGCGTTAAGCGTTTACTTAAGAGCGGCATTATAATAGCCTTATAAATGAAAGCAAGTATGTTTCGTATTAGTGGCAAAAGCGGTTGATCTTTTCGTTAGAAGGGTGAAATTGTGGCATGGGCAAAGATTCTATTATTAAAAGATTTATCCCTGGAAAGATAAGGGCTATACTGCTAGAATTTTGTTGGAAGAGGGACGAAAGGCAATGGTTATATAGTGAACGATAAAATTCAAAATGAGGTGCGCCCCGAAAAATTCCTGGAGTTAGCTCATGGCTATTTTGAGAAGTTGAGAGATCATGATGGGAGGCTAATTATTGAAGGATGGATGCTGCTAGCTGATAGGTCATTTGATTCTTTTGTTGCCTATATCAATCAACGCAAGGCGGGGTACGCCACAGCAATAAAAAGGACAGACCTTGCTAAGCATATTCCTTTTATTCCTCATGCGGGACAATCGGGCTTTGCTTTTGATCTTCCCATAAGCCTTGATGAAGTTGAAGGCACGAGTTCTATCTGTATTGTGGGGATCTCACAAGGTATGGAAATTGCAAAAATGGAGACATGGTACAGAAGAGAATATTTCTCGCAATTTCCTGTCCCGCCTCATCATCTTCTTGTAAGAGCTACTGGTAGTGATAATAAAGTTATGTATAGGACGACTGGCGTGCGGTGCTTTACAAGATACTGGACAGCTATATGTAATCATGTGGACCCTCATTCAATAAAAAGCATGTTGGACTGGGGATGCGGATGTGGCCGTCTTACGGATCTTTTCTTGAAATTCTCGGGAATCCAGCGGATCAGTGGTTGCGATATCGACAGAGAGACCATTGAATGGTGTCGGAATAACCTTAAACCGGGTGTATTTTCTGTGATTCCCCTTTATCCGCCGACTGCCTATGCTGATAATGTGTTTGATTTAATCATTTCTTTTTCAGTCTTTACGCATTTATCAAGAGAAGCTCAATCGCAGTGGTTGAATGAGATGCAAAGGATATTAGCTCCCGGGGGGTTGTTCTTGACAAGCGTTCATGGGGAATTTGCTACCCGGATGAACTTTCCAGAAGAGGAAGTCAAACAGCTTCTCAAGAAGGGCATTCATGATGCCATGGAGGATAAAGGCTTGAAGGAAGTTGCCCCCGAAGGCAGTGCTGTCCAAAATAATCTAAGATCGCCGATTTGGACAGATTTTTCCTTCTGATTTGAGCTGTAACACCCTGTTTTTCCCGGTAGAGGTCCCCCCTATGCTTAATCCAGTGTTTTATCGCAGAAG
>Ga0208771_1000091_pt1 | contig 56224 bp, 59 predicted proteins | sample AntAceMetag02UKX_FD_184775 | JGI IMG/M metagenome (GOLD analysis project Ga0208771, IMG submission 184775) | Saline lake microbial communities from Ace Lake, Antarctica - Antarctic Ace Lake Metagenome 02UKX (SPAdes) (version 2) | ecosystem: Environmental > Aquatic > Non-marine Saline and... | reverse complement strand
ATATTTTATTCAATAAGAAAGAAGATAATATTGAAAAAATTAAAAGTCGTAAAAATTAAAAGAATAAAAATAAAATGTCAGATATAATTATTACAACTGGGAATAAAATTCCTGGAAAAAAAATTACTGAAATTCTGGGGGTTGTTAAAGGAAGCACGGTCAGAGCAAGAAATATTGGAAGAGATATTGGAGCAGGATTTAAAAGTATAGTAGGAGGAGAAATAGAAACATACACAGAAATGACAAAAGACGCGAGAGATGAGGCATATAATAGAATGGTTAATGAAGCTTTGGATTTAAATGCTGATGCAATTATTGGAGTTAGATTTACAACTTCAGTGGTAATGAAAGGCGCTTCCGAAATGTTTGCCTATGGCACCGCGGTTAAGGTTGAAAAGTAATAACCTTAATTATAAGGTTATTATAATTAATTAATCATGCCTTGGCATGTAATTTTTTTATTAAATCTAAAATTTTATGGAAATAAGAAATATTGCAATTATTGCTCATGTAGATCATGGGAAGACAACCCTTACTGACGCTTTAATGCGTCAAACAAACATGTCTGATGAAAATGTCAGTATGGATTCAGATACTCTTGAAAAAGAGAGAGGGATTACAATTTATTCAAAAAATACTTCTTTAATTTATAAAGATACAAAAATAAACATTGTTGATACTCCTGGTCATGCTGATTTTAGTTCAGAAGTAGAGAGAATCTTAAGATCTATTGATTCTGTTTTACTTTTAGTAGATGCACAAGAAGGTCCAATGCCTCAAACAAAATTTGTTTTAAAAAAATCATTGGAACTAAATTTAAAACCAATTGTAGTAATCAATAAGATAGATAAGTCAGCGGCAAGACCAAAAGAAGTGCAAGATATGATTCTTGAGTTGTTTATGGAATTAGGAGCAAGCAATGAACAACTTGATTTTGAGATAATTTATGCTGTATCTAAACAAGGAATTGCAAAAAGAAAATTAGATGATAAAGACGAGGATCTGTCTCCGCTTCTTGATTTGATATTGGAAAAAGTAAGTCCAGCTTCAAGTGACGAGGCGAATCAAAAACAATTAAGAATGCAACCATTTAATTTAGCCTATGACAGTTATGTAGGGAGGATGGCCATTGGAAGAATATATGAAGGTAAAGTTAAAAGAGGAATGACAGTTATTATAAAAGAAAGCGAAGATAAACATAGAACTGGTAAGATAAGTAATCTATATACTTTTTATGGATTAAACAGAGAAGAAGTTGATGAAGCAGTTTCTGGTGATATCGTCATGATAGCTGGATTACCAGACATATATATTGGAGAAACAATATGTGAAGATGAAAATCAAGAAATATTACCGGCTATTAAAATTGACGAACCAACAATTTCTCTTGAATTAATGTTAAATAATTCTCCTTTTGCTGGTAAAGAAGGAAAATACGTAACTAGCAGTAAGATTAAAGAAAGATTGGAAAAAGAATTAGAAGTTAATGTTGGTTTAAAAATTGATTTCAATACTACGAGTGGACATTATAAAATTTATGGAAGAGGAGAATTACACATTGCTATTCTTTTAGAAAACATGAGAAGAGAAAATTTTGAAATGCAAGTTTCTCAACCAAGGGTAATTATTAAAAATGAAAATGGAGTAAAACAAGAACCATATGAAGAAGTTATTATTGATGTGCCGCAAGAAATGACTGGCATAGTAATTGAAAAATTATCTAAGAGAAAAGGTAAAATGATAAATATGAAGCCAGAACAAAATCTCCAAAGATTAGTTTTTGAAATTCCAACTCGTGGAATTCTAGGTTATCGTGGAGATTTTATTATTGACACACATGGCGAAGGAATCTTTACAAGTCGTGTAATCGGATTTAAGAAATATGCCGGCGATATTGATAAACATGAATTTGGGTCTATGGTGTCTATGGAAAATGGAAAAGCATTAGCTTATGCTTTATGGAATTTGGAAGAAAGGGGTAGAATTTATATTCATCCAAATATTAATGTTTACAAAGGAATGGTTATAGGAGACGTGTCAAAAGGAAATGATATGTGGGTAAATCCAATCAAAGGAAAACATTTAACCAATATTAGGTCTTCTGGTTCTGACGATTCTATTGTTTTAACTCCTCCAATAGAAATAACCCTAGAAAGAGGATTAGAGATTATAAAAGAAGATGAATTTTTAGAAATTACTCCCAAAAGCATTAGATTAAGGAAAGATCATTCAATTGAAAGAAAAAAAACTAAAAAAGAAAAAGAGATAGATTAACTTGTTGTATATTTTTTTTATTATATGATATAATAAAATTATGGAAAATAATATAATTATTAAAAATACGCCTAAAGATGTTTTTTTGAATCTTTTTAATATTCTCGCTTTTTATATGAGCGTTGTTGGTTTTATTGTTCTTTATGTTCAATATATTAATGTTCTCTTTCCTGATCCTCTTAGATTTTATTACACAGGAATAGCTGATTTAGTTCGTTGGTCAACCTCAATACTTTTCATAGCGGTTCCTGCCTATATCTTTACTTTATGGCTGTTGGGTAAGGATTTAATTATTAATTTGGAAAAAAGAGAATCAAAATTAAGAAAGGGGTTGATTTACTCTACTCTTTTTATATCTGCTATTACTATCGCTATTGATTTAATGATATTTATTTATAATTTCTTAAGCGGTGAATTAACAATACAATTCTTTTTGAAAATATTTGTTGTACTTTTAGTAGCAGCGGCTGTTTTTGGATATTATATTTGGGATTTGAAAAGAAAAGATATGAGTTCTAAAATTCCAAAAATACTTGCATGGACTATTTCTATTGTAGTTTTAGTAAGTATTATTATTGGTTTTTTTATCGTTGGAACTCCAATGGATCAACGAAATAGAAAATTTGACGAGAGAAGGGTAGAAAATCTTCAAGTAATTGAAGATCAAATTATAAATTATTGGATACAGAAAGAAGTGCTTCCTGAAAATCTTAGTAAATTAGAAGATAGTATTTCTGGATTTTTTGTTCCTAAAGACCCTGAATCTGAATTAATCTATGAATATAATATTATAGATTCTTTATCATTTGAATTATGCGCAGAGTTTAAAACTTCAAGCAATGATTTTGGGATTGCCTCCGAAAGAATAAAACCAGTTTCAGTTTATGATTCATTTCAACAAAATTGGACTCATGAAGCAGAAAGAACTTGTTTTGAAAGAATAATTGATCCGGAGTTATATGAAGACAAAGTAATGATAAGATAATTATGATAGAACAAATTATTTTAGGAACTATTCAAGGGATTACCGAATGGTTACCAATTAGTTCCGAAGGAGTTCTGGTTTTAATAAAAACAAATTTTTTTGCTGAACAAGGATTAGAAGAGACAATAAAACAAGTTTTATTTTTACATTTTGGTACGTTTTTAGCGGCCTTTGTTTATTTTAGAAAAGATGTTTGGTCTTTAATAAAAACATTATTTAATTATAAATCAGCTAGTTTAGAAACAAAAAAGATTTTTAAGTTTTTAATTATCGTCACTTTAATTAGTGGAATTTTAGGATTTGCTTTATTGAAAATTTTTATAGGGTTAGAATCAGAATTGTTATTATCATCTAAAATACTTACTTTGATAATTGGTTTTTTATTAATATTTACTGGATTATTACAGCTTAAGGCAATAAATAAAGGTAATAAAAACATATGTAATTTGAATAATAAAGACAGTATTTTACTTGGTCTAATGCAAGGACTAGCTGTCTTACCAGGATTATCTCGTTCTGGATTAACTGTTTCAGCTTTGCTTTTAAGAAAATTTAATAGTCAAGATGCTTTAAAATTGAGTTTTTTAATGAGTTTGCCGATAGTTTTAGGTGGAAACATAATTCTTAATTTAAAATATTTTACATTTTCAATTGAATTGTTTTGGGGATTAGTATTTTCTTTTATTTTTGGCTTATTAACAATAAATTTATTATTGCATTTGGCTAAGAAAATTAATTTTGGATATTTTGTTTTAATATTTGGTTTATTAGTAATTATTGGTTGTTTGTAAAATATATTCGTGATATTATATTTATAATGCCTTCTAAGAAAAAAATAGTTAAAGAGCTAGGAAAGCTTTCTAATAAATTTCTTAATAAAGATGATAGAACGAGTCTTTTGAATTCTTTAAAAGGAGATAAAACAGAATGGTTTACTTGGATTTCTCAAATGAAAGGAATTTTTAAAAATATTAATAATTCAGATTCTATTAAATTTTCAGGCCTTTTATTGCTATTAGAACAAAAACCAGATAGTGATTTTCATCAAAATAATTTAAAAAAGTTTTTAATTGATAAGATAGAATTTTATAAATACTATGATTTTTCTTTAGAAAAGAAACTGGCTCAAAAAGAAAGATCTGAAAAGAAGATTTGGATTAGTAAATTTTTTAGACTTTTTATTAGTCGTTCTTTTTTAGGAATATTAATTTTAGTTTTAATTCTTGGTTTTATTGTATGGTTTTATACAGACCGAGAAAGTTGTTTAGAATTTGTTAATGGTGTTGTCGGGCCATTCTTAAAAGCAATTCGTTAAAAAAATAAAAACATGGAATTCAATAAAGAAAATTATTTAAATTATTATCATAGGAATTTTAAGTTTTTAGTTTGGACTTTAACTGCTTTTTTAATAGTTTTAACTATTTCTGGAGTGGTTGGGATAAATAATAAGATTAAAGAAAATAGATATATTGGCCAAGATGTTATGATTAGAAATACTTTTTCAGTATCTGGTTCAGCTGAAGTTTACGCAAAACCAGATTTGGGTTTAATTACTTTTTCAGTAAAAACAGAAAGTAAGACAGTCGCCAATGCCATGCTTGATAACAGTAAGAAGATGAATAATATTATTGACCGTCTTAAAGAATTAGAAGTTGAAGATAAAGATTTAAAAACAACTGCTTTTAATATTCGTCCTAGATATGAATATGAAAGAGAATCTGGCAAGCAAACATTAGTTGGGTATGGAATAACACAATCTCTAGAAGTTAAAATTCGTAATTTAGATAATGTCGGAAAAATTATTCAAGGAGCGACTGATAAGGGCGCGAATCAGGTTGGTAATTTGTCCTTTGTAATAGACAATGAAGAAGAATTTAAAGAACAAGCCAGAGCAGAAGCAATTAAAAAAGCACAAGCTAAAGCTAAAAAAATAGCAGAAGAATTGGGAGTAAAAATAATTGGAGTTGTTAGTTTTGATGAAGGAGTTCAAACCCCAAGTTTTAATTATTTAGAAAAAGCAGTTTATGGGATGGATGGAGGAGGAGAGATAAGTCCGTCAATAGAAACAGGAGAAAATAAAATAGAAGTAAATGTTTCTATCGTTTATGAAATAAATTAAAAATTATGAAAAAGAAAACTATTATTATTTCTAGTATTATCGTTATTATCATTGGAGGGTATTTTGCTTATAAAGGAATTACTAAAGAAAATATAGATGATTCAACTATTCTAAACATTGAGAAAGGAGAAGTAATAGAAAGAGTCTCAGTAACAGGTACTGTTATTCCTGCCAAACAAATCGATTTGCAATTTGAAAGTTCTGGAAAAATAATAGGGATTGATACCAATGTTGGAAATCAAGTATCTCTGGGTAAAATTCTTGTTAGATTAAATGCAGGAGAATTAAGTGCTCAATTACAATCATCTAGAGCAGCTTTAGATATCGTTAAAGCAAAATTAGATCAAATTTTAGCTGGGAGTCGTTTAGAAGATATTCAAATTTATAAATCAGCCGTTAATAAGGCCGAGATAGATGTAGTCAATAAAGAACAAGCCTTGGTTGATGCCCAGAATAATACGGAGAATGATTTAAATGAAGCCTATGAAGATGCTTTAGATTCTATTAAAACTTCATATACTAAAGCTGATCAGGCCCTTTTGATTGTTTTTGTCGGAATGAGAGAAGAATATTTTAATGGAAATGATTCTTTATCAACCAACGTTAAAGACAAAGAGATTAATGCTAAATCCGATTTGGCTATAGCTAAGCAATATTTAAATATAACTGAAATTGATTCAAGTCATGATAATATTGATACGGCATTAGATAAAATGGAATCAGCATTAAAGAGAATCAGAGATGCTTTGGCATATTTAAGAGCAGCTATGGATGATCCTAGCGTTGATTCTTCTGTATCTATTGCTCATGAGACAAGCGTTGAAACAGAGAGAACCAGTATTGACACTCAATTAACCAGCTTAATTTCTTATGAACAAGCAATTTCTTCTACGAGAATAACTAACCAGATTAACGTTAATACAGCTCAAGCTAATCTTGATAATGCTAAAGCAGCACTTAAAACAGCTGAAAACGAATTAATATTGAAAGAAGCAGGAGCTCGTCAAGAAGAGATTGATTTGGCTAGAGCTGAAGTAAGACAGGCCGAAGCAAATGTAATGCAAGTTCAACAAAAAATTAATAAAACTGTTTTAATAGCGCCTGTTTCAGGAGTTATTACTAATATAGATAAAGAAGTAGGCGAGACGGCTCAGGCAAATTCAGTAATTGTTTCTATGATTAGTACTGGAAATTTTCAAATCGAAGCCAATATATCAGAAACAGAAATTGCTAAAATTAATTTAGCTGATAAAGCAGAAATGACATTAGATGCTTTAGGACCAGATGAAAAATTTGCTGGTCAGATAATTAAAATTAATCCAGCTGAAACAGTTGTTTCAGGAGTAATTTATTATCAAATAACTTCAATTTTTGATGCAGAAGATGAGAGAATTAAGTCAGGGATGACTGTTAACTTAGATATAGAAACAGATAAAAAAGAAAGCGTTTTATATCTGCCTTATTATGTTGTTAAAGAATCAGATGGTAGAAAATATGTTTTAGTCTTAAAAAATGGAAAATCAGAAGAAAGAACAATTAAAACAGGATTAGAGGGTGAAAATACAATAGAAATTATAGAAGGGGTAGAAGAAGGGGAAAGAGTTATAATAGAAAGGTAATATTATGCTTATTAAAATAGAAGATCTTACTAAAGATTATATTGATGATGAATTAGTAACCCCTGCTTTGCGCGGGGTTTCTTTCGAAATTAAACAAGGAGAATTTGTTGCAGTAATGGGTTCTTCTGGTTCTGGAAAGTCAACATTAATGCATATTATTGGATTTTTAGATAAATTAACTTCAGGTAGTTATTTTTTTGATGGTGAAGATGCTAGTCATTTTGATGATGAAAAACTAGCTGATATTAGGAATAAAAAGGTTGGCTTTATTTTTCAATCATATAATCTTTTACCGCGTATTTCTGTTTTAGACAATGTTTTATTACCAACTATTTATGCTAACGATTTGAATAAAAAAGAGGTTAAAGAAAAAGCAATAAAATTATTAGATAAAGTAGGGCTGTCTCATAGGATGGAACATAGATCTAATCAGCTTTCTGGAGGAGAGCAACAAAGAGTTGCTATCGTTAGAGCTTTGATTAATGATCCTCGTTTAATTTTAGCTGATGAGCCAACTGGTAATTTGGATAGTAAATCTGGGCAAGAGGTAATGGAGATTTTACAAGACTTAAACGAAGAAGGACATGCTATTTTAATGGTTACTCATGAAAAATATGTTGCAGAATGTTCTCGTAGAATGTTGGAACTTAAAGATGGCAAAGTTGTTTATGATCATAGAGTAGATAATAGACATTTAGCCAAAGATGGATTGGAGAAATAGAAAATGTATTTATTTCAAACTATTAAATCCAGTCTTGATAATTTAGTTTTACAAAAAAGCCGATCATTTTTGACAATGCTTGGTATTATTATTGGTGTTGCTGCTGTAATCTCTATTATGGCAGTTGGTGCTAGTGCTCAAGATTTACTTTTATCTCAAGTTAGATCAATGGGTACTAATTTAATTAGCGTTTTGCCAGGAGCGGCTGATGAATCAGGTGCTCCAGCTGCAATGTTTGGCATTGAAATAACTACTCTTAAATATGAAGATGCATTAGCCTTAGAAAAACTGCCTCATATTGTGGCAGTTTCTCCATATATTATGGGCAGAGGTACTATGAGTTATTTAAATAATTCAAAGGATTTTGATTATTTAGGAGTTGGACATGATTATGTTAATGTCGAAGAGACTGCTGTTGAATACGGACGTTTTATTAGACGGGAAGAAGTTGATAGCTTAGCTAGAGTAGCTGTTTTAGGTAGTGAAGTCAAAAAAGAACTTTTTGGAGATGATGATCCAATTAATAAAAGAATTAGAGTTGGTCAGGTTAGTTTTAAAGTAATTGGAGTAATGGAAGAAAGAGGGGTGGTTACGTTTCAAAATCAAGATGAGCGTATTTTTGTTCCCATTAAAACAGCTCAAAAAATGTTAATTGGAGTTAATCATTTGGCTTTTATTCGAGCTAAAGTTGATAAAGAAGAAAATATTGCTCTAACAATTAGTCAAGTTGAAAATACTATAAGATTTCGTCATAATATTAAAGATTCTGCAAAAGATGATTTCGCAATTAGAAGCACTGATCAAGCTCTCGATATTTTAGGCACTATTACTCAAGCCTTAAAGATGTTCTTAGTAATGGTCGCGGCTATTTCTTTGCTGGTTGGTGGAATTGGAATTATGAATATAATGTTTGTTGTTGTTAATGAAAGAACGCGAGAAATCGGTTTGCGTAAAGCATTGGGCGCTAAAAGGAAAGATATTCTAATCCAGTTTTTAATTGAAAGCGCTTCCATGACATTAATCGGAGGATTAATAGGAGTTATCTCAGGCGTTTTACTTGCTTTGGTCATATCAATATCAGTTAATTATTTCGGTTATGATTGGCAATTTATTGTTACACCTGTTTCTGTTTTTGTCTCTACTTTAATGGCTATTGGAGTCGGTTTAATTTTTGGAATTTGGCCAGCTAATCGCGCTTCAAAATTAAATCCAATTCAAGCATTAAGACATGAATAAATATGAATACATCTACTATAGTTAAACAATCATTAATTGCTTTAAAAGCTAATAAACTACGTAGTATTTTTTCTATTTTAGGAATTGTCATTGGTGTATCTGCTGTAGTGATTATTCTTTCTTTGGGTCAGGGATTAAAAGGATTGATAACTAATGAAATGGAAGCATTCGGACCTAATATGCTTAATATTGCTATTAAAATTCCGGGTGTTGGTCAAATGGGAACAGTGACTTCAATGGTTCAGGGAATTAAAATAACAACATTAAAATTAGAAGATGTTAAAGACCTGAAAGATAAATCTATATTTCCATATATTAAAGGTGTTAGCGGTCAAGTTGTTGGACAAGAATGGGCCAATTACAAGGATAATGAAAAACGAGTTATGCTTTATGGTTGTGGCGCTGATTATCCTTCAGTTATGAAAATAGCTAAAATAAGGGAAGGCCGTTTTTTTAATCAGAATGAAGAAGAAAATTTAAATAAGGTGGTGGCCATAGGAAGCGAATTAGCAGATAAGTTTTTTGAAAACGAAAATCCAATAGGAAAAAAGATAAAAATTAAAGGACAAAATTTTAAAGTAGTTGGAGTTTTTGAACCTCAAGGCGGAGTTCTTTTTGGTGGGTTTGATATTAATAGTTGGATTTATGTGCCATTAAAGACAATGCTTAAAGAAGTTTTAGGAATTGATTATTTATCAGAAATAGTTTTAGAAATTAAAGATGAAAGTTATACTGATCAAGCGATAGGTGATATTTCAAGGTTATTACGTAAAAATCACAACATTAAAGATCCTGAAAAAGATGATTTTCAAATTACAACCATGAAAGAGATTGTAGATCAAGTTAATGAAATAAGTGTTATTTTAAATTTATTATTAGGATTTTTAGCAGCTATCTCTTTGCTAGTAGGAGGAATTGGGATTATGAATATTATGTTGGTCTCTGTTAGCGAACGAACCAGAGAAATAGGATTAAGAAAAGCATTAGGAGCAACTAGAAAATCAATTTTATATCAATTTTTAATAGAGAGTTTAATAATTACTGGATTAGGTGGTTTTATTGGTATTCTTTTTGGAATATTAGTTTCTATGGTAAGTGGAATAGGCGCTATCGCTTATGGCTTGGCTTGGCCCTTAACTATTTCTTGGATGGCTATTGCAATTGCTTTTTTTGTTTCAATGGCGATTGGTATTGTTTTTGGTCTTTATCCAGCGCGTAGAGCAGCAGACCTTAGTCCCATTGAGGCAATGAGGAAAGAATAATAATATGGATAAAGCATATGAAAAATTAAAAGAAATAAAAAATGACGTAATAAGTTGTAAGAAATGTTCCTTATTTAAAACGAGAATATTGCCTGTAATTGGCAAAGGGAACCATCAAGCAACGATAATGCTTGTTGGTGAAGCTCCTGGGTCCAATGAAGACAAAACAGGAATTCCTTTTTGTGGTCAATCTGGTGATATTTTAACTGAACTTTTAAATTCAATTGATCTTCAAAGAGAAGATGTATATATATGCAATATATTAAAATGTCGTCCTCCTAATAATCGTAATCCACAGATAAATGAAATAAACGCTTGCGCTTTGTATTTAGAAAAACAGATTAAAATTATTAAACCAAAAATAATTGGAGCACTAGGGAATTATGCTACTTCATATATCCTAAAAAAATATGACATGGATAATAAAATACAAGGAATAAGTAAAATTCATGGCAAAATTTTTAAAACAAAAGATTCTTATGGAGAAATAAATATTATACCGTTATATCACCCAGCCGTAGCAGCTTATAACGCAAATATGAAAGAAATTCTAAAAAAAGATTTTCAGATTCTTAAGAAATATAATGAGAAATAAAAATAAAAAAGTTATTGTAGGATTGTCAAACGGAATTGATTCTTCCGTTTCTTTATTATTATTAAAAAAACAAGGATATGAACCAATTGGAGTTTCTTTAAAATATTTAAATGATTCTTTTGATATTGCTAAGAAGGTTTGTAAAAAATTAAATGTTCCTTATCATATAATTGATTGCCGTTTTGATTTTAAAAATAAGGTTATTGGATATTTTCTTAAAACATTAAAAGATAAAAAAACGCCAAGTCCTTGTTTGGTTTGTAATAAATTAGTAAAATTTAATAAATTAATAAAATTTGCTAACAAGGAAAAAGCCGATTATATAGCAACAGGGCATTATGCTAGAATAAAAGAGAATAAAAAAACAAGTAGATATGAATTGTTTAAAGGCAAGGATGAGATAAAAGATCAAAGTTATTTTCTTTGTTTTTTAAATCAAAAAGAATTAAGTAAAATAATTTTTCCATTAGGAGATTATACTAAAAAAGAAGTTTATAAAATTGCTAAAAAAGAAGGTCTTGAATTTTTTAATAAAATAAAGCAGAGTCAGGATTTATGTTTTCTTGCTCAAGATTCTATTCCTAATTATTTAGAAAAGAAAATAGGGTTTGAACATGGTGATATAGTTGATCAAAATGGTAATATATTAGGAAAACATAATGGATTATATTTTTATACCATTGGTCAAAGAAAAGGAGTTGGTTTAACTGGTGGTCCATGGTGGGTGGTTGGATTTAATAAAAAAAAGAATCATCTTATTATAACGAATAAGAAAGATGATCCTAATCTTTTTAAGAAAGAAATAATTCTTACTAATTTTAATTTTATTTCTGGTCAAATTTTAAAAAATTCAATTAAGGTTAGCGCTAAAACAAGGTATAATCAGGAATTAGTTTCAGCAAAAGTTTATCCTCCTAAGAGCAAAAAACTTAAATTAGTTTTTGATAAACCACAAAAAGCTATTGCTCCAGGACAATGGGCAGTTTTTTATCAAAATGATGTTTGCTTAGGCGGGGGAGTAATAAGTTAAAACATCATAAGCTCCCATTTAAATTTTATGCTTCAGAAAACAAATTTTTTTAAATCGCTTAGCCCTTTTCAACAAGTTGAAAAGCACGCCCACACCTACGATTCAAAAAAAATATTTTCTTCGCACAAAAATAATTTAAAAAAAACCTAAATTGCTCACTTCTGATTTAATAAAAAGCGACTTTAAAAATATTAAATATCATGAAAAAAATAATTGTTATATCTATAATATCATTTGTTTTTCTTGGAATAGCTAATTTTGCTTTGGCATCTACTTTGTCGGTAGATAGTCAAGAAAACGAGATTAAAATACATTTCTTCTATGGAAATGGTTGTCCTAATTGTAAAAAAGCTGAATCATTTCTAAATAAACTTGAACAAGAATATCCTTTAGAAATACATTCTTATGAAGTCTATAATAGCAGAGAAAACGCTAAATTACTTTCAGATCTTTTTGAAAATTGCGGGAAGAATAAAAGCATTAGAGTTCCAGCTGTTTTTATTGGAGAAAAAATAATAATCGGATATCTAAATGACGAAAGAACTGGACAGGATATTAAACAAGCAATCGAGACATATTCAAATAAAGCATGCCCAGATCCTTTAGACAAATTAAAAAAATGTGAATGTCAAAAAGAAGAGAAACAAGACGAAATTATTTCATATCCATTTATTGGACATATTAATCTTTCTAAACTATCTTTGCCTGTTTTAACAGTTGCTTTAGCTGCTTTAGATGGATTTAATCCTTGTGCGATGTGGATGTTGCTTTTCTTATTAGCTCTGTTAATCAATATTCAATCGCGTAAAAGAATTTGGTTAATTGCTGGTACTTTTATTCTTGTTTCTGGAATTGTATATTATTTACTTTTAAGCGCATGGTTGAATATATTTTTAGCTATTGGTTATGTTACTTTAACTCGAATTATTATTGGCATAGTTGCTTTATCTCTTGGCGTTTGGCAAATTAAAAGATTTATTACTTTTAAACCAGGAGTTTGTGAAATTGCTCCTGATGGTTCTCAAATTAAAAACAAATTTCAAACTCATACTGAAAAGATAGTTAATAATCCTGTTTTAATCTTTTCAATCTTAGGTATTATTGTTTTAGCTTTTGCGGTTAATTTAATAGAGTTTTTTTGTTCGGCTGGACTTCCTGCTATTTATGCTAATATTTTATCTTTAAGTCAGCTTAGTTCTGTAAGCTATTATTTGTATCTTTTACTTTATACCTTTATTTTTATGCTTGATGATTTAATTATTTTTTCTATTGCTTTAATTACTTTAAATAAAATTGGATTTACTGATAAATATACTAAATGGAGTACATTAATTGGGGGATTATTAATTCTAATTTTAGGTTTCTTATTAATATTTAGACCTGACTTTTTAATTTTTGGATAACATGATAAAATGTATTTATGAAAGATATTAAGGAAATAACCAAAGAAGAATTAGACGCTTTGAAGATTATAACTTTTGACATTGATGGTGTTGTTATACCTGTTGGTACAGAATTAAAAGAAAATGATGACGGGACTGAATTATTTATGAAATCTAAACAGCTTTCAAGAGAATTTATAGAAAATTTAAAAAAACTTAAGAAATATTTAAAAATAAATTTTTCTTCTGGTAGAAATATTTTGTATCTAAAAAGCTTAGTTAATGAGATTTTAGATAACAAGATAATTCTTCAAGCAGAGAATGGTAATATTACTTGGATTGATAATAGAATTAATCATCCATGTTATTCTGATAGATATTTTAAACAATTAAGAGATTTGAAAGAAAGAATAAAAGAAATAAAAAAAACTGATAAACGAATTAGAGGATTTGAACCTAAAATGTTTATTTTAACGGTTCATTGCGATGAAATGGAGGAAATAGGTAATTTAGTTAAGGAAATTGCTGGGGATGAATTATATTGTCTTTGGACCAATGAAGGTTATGACATTGGTAGCAAAGAAATGTCTAAGGGAATTGCAATTAATAATTTAGCTGAAAAATTAAATATTGAACCAAAACAAATAATGACTACTGGAAATAATTATAATGATGCCCATATGCTCAAAGCAGGCAGAGGAGTAACAGTTGATTTAGAAAGAGTTGATGCTGAATATTTTATTGAACATCAACCAGAGAAACTTGGTGGGGAAATATTAGTAGAATTTTTATTAAAACATTTTGAAAAGAAAAACTAAAAAACTGCCAACAGGCAGTTTTTAAATAGTCTCTTTTATAATCTTCTTATTTCTTAATCTTATCAAAAGCTTTGATTATTTTGTTTAAATCACCGTCAATGATTTTATCTAGATTATGCCATGATTTTTTAATACGATGATCAGTAATTCTGTTTTGAGGAAAATTATATGTTCTTATCTTTTCTGAACGATCAGCACTACCAATTTGTTCTCTTCGTTCGCTTCCTCGTATAGCTAATTCTTCAGCTTGTTTTTTAACTAATAGACGAGATCGTAAAACTTGCATAGCTTTCTCTTTATTGTGTTGTTGAGATCTACCATCTTGGCAACTAACTATTAATCCAGTGGGTAAGTGAGTAATCCTGACAGCTGATTCAATTTTATTAACATTTTGACCGCCTGGACCAGAAGATCTTAAAACGTCTACTCTTAACTCGCTAGGATTAATTTTGATTTCTGTTTCAGTTGCTTGATGCATAATCGCTACCGAAACAGTGGACGTATGAACTCTGCCAGATTTTTCAGTAGTTGGTATTCTTTGAACACGATGAACGCCGCCTTCGTATTTTAATTTATCATAAGCACCTTCGCCTTTAATTTCAAAAATTAATTCTTTGTAACCACCAATACCGGTTTGATTGCTATTGATAAGAAGTATCTTCCAATCTTGTTTTTCAGCAAAACGCGAGTACATTCTAAAAAGGTCAGCTACAAATAAGGCCGCTTCATCTCCACCAGCTCCAGCTCTAATCTCCATAATAACGGCTTTACTCATTTTTTCTTTTTAGCTAATCTAGCTCTAAATTTTTCTACTTGACCAGTTTCAATAATCTTTTCTTTGCCAGTATAAAATGGATGGCATTGAGAACAGATTTCTACTTCTGTATTTTCTTTTGTTGATCCAATGTCAAAATTAGCGCCACATGCACACGTGGCTTTTGCTTTTGGATAATATTTTGGATGTATGTCTTTTTTCATTAATTCTATCATATCAGATATTGCTTTTATTTTCAAGTATGATATACTAATTTTAGTTAATTAAATAGGGCGTGGATAAAACGCTTCTAGTTTAGATTATGAATAAAGATAAAAAAATAATTAAAAAGACCGAAGAAAAAACGGTTAAAAAAATTAAAAAAATCAATTTAGAGAAAATAATTCCTAGTTTAGATGAAATGCTAAAGGCTGGGGTTCATTTTGGTCATCGTGCATCTAAATGGAATGCTAAAATGAAAGAGTATATTCATACTACTCGTAATAAGGTTCATATTATTGATTTAGAAAAAACAGAAGAAAAACTTAAAGAAGCGTTAGAGTTTATTAATGAAATTAAAGAAAAGAAAGGAATGATTATTTTTGTAGGTACTAAAATAGCGGCTAAGGATATTGTTAAAGAAACGGCTGAAGAAGTAAAAATGCCTTATGTTATTGAAAGATGGATTGGTGGTACCTTAACTAATTTTAATGTTATTTCTAAGCGTTTAGAGCATATTAGAGATCTAGAAAGTAAAAAAGAAGAAGGAGCATTAAAGAAGTACACAAAGAAAGAACAACATGAATTTGATATAGAAATACAAAAACTTAATAGGCATTTTGGTGGAATTAAAAAAATAACTAAATTGCCTGACGCTCTATTTGTTGTTGATGCAAATAAAGAGAAGGCAGCTGTTAAAGAAGCAAAAATGAAAAATATTCCAGTAGTTGGTTTATGTGATACAAATTCTGATCCAACAACTGTTGATTATCCTGTTCCTGTTAATGACGATGCAATATCTTCTTTGAAATTAATACTAGGACTATTTGTTAAGGTGTTAAAATAAATAACAGTATAAAATTATGATTTCATTTGAACAAATTAAGGAATTTCGTAAAAAAACAGGTTTCTCAATAATGGGGTGTAAGAAAGCACTAGAAGAAGCTGATGGAGATGAGGAAAAAGCTATGAAGATATTAGCAAAAAAGGGGACTGAAAAAGCTCTTAGTAAATCAGAAAGAGAAACCAAACAAGGATTAATTGAGCCGTATATCCATAGTAATGGAAACGTTGGCGTTCTTTTAGAATTAAATTGCGAAACAGATTTTGTTGCTCGTAATGAAGATTTTAAAAATTTGGCTCATGATATGGCTATGCACATTGCCGCTATGGATCCAAGCGATGAAAAAGAATTATTAGAGCAACCATTTATTAAAAATGGAGAGAAAGTAGTTAATGATATAATTAAGGAATTAATTGCTAAATTAGGAGAGAATATTAAAGTAGGTAAGTTTGTCAGGCTTTCTATATAATGTATGTCTATTCTTAATTTAATATTTTATCTTTTAATAGCGTCTAGTCTTGTTGGTTTAGCTATTATTATATATAAAAAAATTCCTTTATTAGCTCGTTTATCAAATGAAGAGATATTTATTTTGAGTAGAAAGAAAAGTATTATTCAAAGAATTTCTGAGATTGATTATAAAGGATATTGGCTTAACTTTTTAATTGCTTTAGAAAAATTTTTAAGAAAAACAAAGATAGTGTTCTTAAAATTAGAAAATTTACTTAGTAAATGTATAGATTTTTTAAGAAATCGTTCACAGATAATGACTCAAAAATCTAGAGAATGGATTAAGAATAGAGAAGAAAAACGAAGAGAATCTAAAAAAAGTATTTTGAAAGATACAAAAGAACCAATTTTTGTTAAAATAAATAAGACAGACGAAGAAAAAGAAAAAGCTAAAGATGACACAGTAGAGGAAGAAGAAGATTTATCGATTAGTGAATTGAAGAAACCAATCAAAGAAGAGCAGAAATGGATTGATTTAATTATTGAAGATCCTAAAAACATTACAGCATATAAGTTTTTAGGATTACTTTATTGGAAACAATATAATTATGCTGATGCCAAAGCTTCTTTAGAAATGTCTATTAAACTTGGTTGTAAAGATAAGAAAGTCAAAGATATCTTGAACAAGATTAAAAGTATGGATATTAAATAATTTGCCGAAGTAGCTCAATGGCAGAGCAAGTGTTTTGTAAACACTAGGTTGGGGGTTCGATTCCTCTCTTCGGCTCCATGGGCAGTTCGCATAGTGGCAATTGCATCAGACTGTAAATCTGACGTCTTCGGACTACGGGGGTTCGAGTCCCTCACTGCCCACATTAATTAATAAGCCGATGTAGCTCAGCTGGTAGAGCACCTCCATGGTAAGGAGTAGGTCCTCGGTTCGAATCCGAGCATCGGCTCAAGGAAGAAAAAAACAAAGAAAAAATATGTCACAAGATTTTTTAATTAAATTTCAATGCACCAAATGTAAACGGATCAATTATTGGTCTCGTAAAAATAAAAAAAAGATTCAGGAAAAAATAGAACTGAAAAAGTTTTGTAAATGGTGCAAAAAACATGTTCTTCATAAAGAGATGAAGAAGTAAAGTAAGGGCGCGTAGCTCCAATTGGTAGAGCAATCGCCTCCAAAGCGATTTGTTGCAGGTTCGAGTCCTGCCGCGCCTGCCATGTCAAAAAAACTGCTTTATTAAGCAGTTTTTTGAATTAAAGGGCTTTTGGATAAGTAGCGATGTTAGGACTATGTTTATAATCAAAAGATAATGAGAACTTAGCACTTGACAACATACTTGACAATCGCATCTAAAGACTTGACAAGTCCTTACAAAGAATTATACTTAGAATATGGATATAAAAAATAAAATAGAAAAGTTTCTTAAAGACAAAAAACGGGCGACTTCTATTGAAATAGCTCGGCATTTTGATTTTAGTCGGCAATATGCTAGTCAAGTTTTGAAAGAGATGATTATTTTTGGAAGGGTAATCAAATTTGGTCCGACTCGTTCTGCTTTTTATACCTTACCTGAATTTATTGACGAGCTTGGTCCTTTAGCAATAAAGCGTCGTTTGAAAAATAAAGATTTAAAAGAGCACGAAATTTTGGATGGCTTGATTGAAAATTTTCCCATTTTTCAAACTTTATCTGAAAACATAAGGAGTATTATTAATTACGCTTTTTCGGAAATGCTTAATAATGCCATAGAACATTCTAAGTCTGAAAATATTGAAGTTAAGATGGAAGTTGAAGGAGGTAATATTAGATTTTCTGTTAGTGATTTTGGTATTGGTGTCTTTAAAAATGTGATGGAAAAAAGAAATTTAAAGTCGGAATTAGAAGCGATGCAAGACTTGATTAAAGGAAAGATTACTACTAATCCTGAAAGTCATACCGGAGAGGGAATATTTTTTACTTCTAAAGTAGCTGATCGTTTTGTTTTGGAAAGCTTTTCTCATCGGATGATTGTCGATAACATCATTCCTGATGTTTTCTTTCAACAAGAAGAAAAGAGATTAAACCGCGGTACTCGTGTTATTTTCGCTATCTCTCGAAATAGCAAACGTCATCTCAATAAAATATTTCAAAGATATCAATCAAAATCAGGTGTTTACGCTTTTGATAAAACAGAAATTAGGATTAAATTATTTACAATAGGAACCGTTCATGTTTCTCGGTCTCAGGCGCGACGAGTATTGTCTGGTTTGGACAAGTTTAAAAAGATAATTCTTGATTTTGATCGGGTGCTGAATGTCGGACAGGCTTTTGCTGACGAAATCTTTAGAGTCTTTCAAAATCGTCATCCAAAAGTAGTTATTGTGCCGGTTAACATGAGTGAATCTGTTGAATTTATGATAGAACGAGTTGGAAAATAGAATTATTTTTTAGTTACAAATCAAAAACAGCCCCTAAGGGCTGTTTTTGATTGTGTGATAATCAGATTACCAACGATTTCCGCCGCCACCTTGATTGAAGTCTCTTTGAGGACGTTCTTTCATTGGACGAGCTTCGTTGACAGTTAGATTACGACCTTCAAATTCTTTGCCATTCCACATGTCAATAGCTTTTTGAGTGTCTTCTTCAGAAGCCATCTCAACAAAACCAAATCCTTTTGAACGGCCAGACATTTTGTCAGTAATAATAATTGCTGACTCAACGGCTCCTGCTTTAGCAAAAGCTTCTTTTAAGGTATCTTCAGTGGTTTCGTAAGGCAAACCACCTACATATAGTTTCTTGTTCATAATTTTCCTTATATGTTTATTTTTAATCGTAAGTCGACTTATTTTTTTCTTTTAAGGTTTTTGCTTTTTGACTTACGCTTAATTGCATAAGGAAACAGAAAACTTCTAGAGAAAGCTTACGTATGTTTCTATTATATACACAATAATATTAAAAGTCAATAGTTTATATCAATTATATAATTTTTTTGTGGATAATATAACTTGATTAAAGGTCTTTCATTATGATATTATTAATATTATGAATAAAATAATTGAAGATAATCTGCCATCTCATATTGCAATTGTCCCAGACGGTAATAGGCGTTGGGCTAAAAAAAGAGGGATAGCAGAATGGAGAGGTCATATTGCGGGAGCAAAGAAAACCGAAGAACAAGTACAAGTAGCTTTTGATTTAAAATTAAAATGTTTATCTTGGTGGGGAGGGTCATATAATAATTTAACCAAAAGAGACGATGTGGAAGTTAGTAATCTTTTTAAAATTTATGAAAGGTATTTTAATAAATTAGTTAATGATAAAAAGGTTTATGAAAATGAAGTGAGAGTAAGAGTTATTGGTCGTTGGAAAGAAATTTTACCAAAGACAGGTATTAAAGCTGCTGAAAGATTAATGAAAGCAACTCAGAATCATAGCAAAAGATTACTTAATTTTTTTATTGGATATAATGGAACGGATGAAATGATGGCTGCAATTAAAAGTATTGTTAAAGAAGCGAGAACTGATAAAAACATGAAAGTAACAGAGAAAGTTCTAAAAGAACATCTTTGGTCTGGATCTTTGCCTTCAGTTGATTTATTAATTAGAACTGGTATTGAAAATGATCCACATAATAGTGTTGGTTTTATGATGTGGCATACGGCCAATTCTCAATATTATTTTACAAATACCATGTATCCTGATTTTGGTAAAAAAGAGTTTGCAAAAGCAATCAGAGAATATCAAAAAAGGGAAAGAAGATTAGGAATATGATATGGATAAGTTAATTGAACAATTAATTGAACAAAAGTATCTTAAGAGCCCGCAAATTATTGAATCTTTTAATAAAATTAAGCGGGCTGATTTTTTGCCAGAAGAAATAGTTAAGGAAAAAGGAGAAGAATTCATTAATCAATACAATGCGCCGATTCCAATTGGTTATAATCAGACAATCTCTCAGCCATTAACTGTGGCTTTTATGTTAGAATTGCTACAGCCAATGGAGGGTGATAAAATATTAGACATTGGTTCTGGTTCAGGATGGCAGACAACAATGCTTTGTAATATAGTCAAAGAAAATGGTTTTATTTATGCAATTGAAAAAATTCTAGAATTAAAAGATTTTGGTCAAAATAATTTAAATAAGTATAATTTTAAAAATGTAGAATTTATTTGTGGCGATGGGTCTAAAGGATTGTCTAGTGAAGCCCTTTTTGATAAAATTATTGCTGCAGCTTCAGCTCAAGAAATTCCATTAGCATGGAAAGAACAATTAAAAATTGGAGGTCGTTTAGTTATGCCAATAAAAAATAGTATTTGGTTATTAATTAAAAAAGGGGATAATGAATTTGAAGAAAAAGAATACCCTGGATTTTCTTTTGTTCCCTTGGTTAAAGAATAGAAATTAAAATGAATAATAAAAAAATAATTTTTCTACTTAGTTTAATATTTGTATTTTTTTGTTTGCTTGGTTTTGTTTTTTATGTTGATTATCAAATTGATACGCCATTGTCTGTTAATGCTTCAGAACAAGTTTTTATAATTGAATCAGGACAAGGACTAGAAGAAGTTGCTCAAAATTTATTTGAAGCCAATTTAATCAGTGGCAAAATATGGTTTAATAGTTATATTACATACAAAGGATGGGCAACTCAATTACAAGCGGGCGAATATGTTTTAAGTCCTGTTCTTAATATCCGTCAGATTTCTAGAAAGATAGTCAAAGGAGATACGCTTTCTAATGAAATAAAGGTAACTATTCCAGAAGGATTTACCTTGAGACAGATTGATGCTCGATTAGCAAATGTTGGTTTAATTAATTCTGGCGAGTTATTAAAGAAATCAGAATTAGAAGGATATTTGTTTCCTGATACTTATAATTTTGATAAAAACGCTGAATTGGATGATATTATAGTAACTATGATGGATAATTTTGATAAAAAATTAGATAAAGAATTAGTAACAGAAATAGAAAGACAGAAAAAAACAATTAATGATATTGTTATTATGGCAAGTATTATAGAAAAAGAATTACCAAATTATGATGAAATGAGAATTATTTCAGGAATTTTTTGGAAGAGATTAAGTATTAACTATCCCTTACAATCTTGTGCAACAATTGCCTACGTTCTCAATATTGATAAATGGATTTATTCAATTGAAGATACTAAAGTTAATTCACCTTATAATACTTATCAGAATGTAGGATTGCCTCCTGGCCCGATTAATAATCCTGGACTATCATCTATCAAGGCAGCAATTTATCCAATATATACAGATTATAATTTCTTTTTATCAGCTCCGAATGGAGAAACAATTTTTAGCCGTACATTTGAAGAGCATAATGCAAATAAATACAAGTATTTAAAATAGAGTTGACATATTTGGAGAAATGAAATAAGATTAAAGCAATTAAAGAACAGCCATAGACAGTAGGTTGCAATGCATTAAAATTCCTACTTAGGCGAATCGTTTTTGTCTATGGTTAATCCATAGATTTTTATTATTATGATTACAAAAGACAATAAAAAAGAAATAATTAAAAATTTGGTTGATAGATTATCTAAGCATAAATCAATTGTGTTTTTTGATTATACAGGATTAAGCGTTGATAAATTTCAAGAATTACGTAAAGGATTAAGAGAAGAAGGAATAAGCTGTCATGTGGTTAAAAAAACTTTGATTGATTTATCTTTAGAAAGAGCAGGATTAAAAATTCCTGAAAAAATTAAAAAAGTTCCAGGACAAATTGCTTTAGTTCTTGGATATGAAGATGAAGTTCTTCCGGCTAAAATTTTATATAATTTTTCTAAAAAAAATGATGAAGTTAAAATCATTACAGGAATAATTTCAGGTAATTATTTAGAGAACGAAGCAATAATTAATTTAGCTCAACTACCTTCTAAACAAGAGTTATTAGCTAAATTAGTTAGCAGCATTTCAAGTCCTATTTATGGATTAGTTAATGTTTTACAAGGTAATTTAAGAAAATTAGTTTTTGTATTAAGTAATATTAAAAAAGAAGCATAAAGCTTGAAATATTTTATTAAAAATTATAAAATAAAATAAAGAAAGGTTTAAGTTTCAATAAAAAAATGACAGAAGAAAAAAAAGAAGAAATCAAAGTTCCATCTAAGTTTAAAGATTTGGTTAAACAGATTGAAGATCTTAGTGTATTAGAACTAGCTGATTTAGTTAAAGTATTAGAAGAAAAATTTGGTGTTAGTGCTATGCCAATGGCAGTGGCTTCAGCAAACGGAAGTGCAGCTAATGGTGAAGCTGGTGAATCAGAAGAAAAAAGCGAGTTTGATATAGAGCTTAAAACAGCTGGAGATCAAAAAATTGCTGTTATTAAAGTAGTCAAAGAAATCACAGGCCTTGGGCTTAAAGAAGCAAAAGACATCGTTGATGGAGCTCCAAAGATTGTTAGAGAAAAAGTTAAAAAAGAAGAGGCAGAAGAGATTAAGGGAAAACTAGAAGAAGCCGGTGCAATGGTAGAATTAAAATAAATAATTAAGATTTGGGCTCCAAGGAGGGAGCCCAAATTTAGTTAAAAATATGAGCAAAGAAATTTTAGAGCAACTTTTTGATTCACCAATTAAGGTTAGATTGCTTAAATTGTTTTTGCGTAATGAGGATCAATCTTTTTGTACTCAAGATATAATTGAAAGAACTAAAAGTGATCCATCTATTTGTAGGAGACATATTAAGAAATTAGATAATATTAAATTTATTGATTTTAGAACTAAGAATAATAAGAGATTTTATTCAATAAATAAAAGTTTTGATTTTTATAACGAGTTAAAAACTTTAGTTTTAAAATCTAGTCCTACTTCTAAAGAAAAAATATTAAAGAAGTTAAGAAGCTTTAGAAGAATTAATTTGGCTATTCTTTCTGGTGTATTTGTAAATTCAGAAAATTCTAGAATGGATATTCTAATAGTAGGGGATAATATTAAAAAGAAAAACTTATCTAATTTTTTAAAGGACCTAGGAGCAGATGTAGGTAAAGAAATTGATTATGTTCTTCTTTCAACTGAAGATTTTAAATATCGTTATGATATGTTTGATAGATTTATTCGTGATGTCTTAGAAAAACCTCATGAAAAATTGATTAATAAGTTAAAAATATAAAATTATGGTTCTTGTTCCTCATATGTTAGTTGGTGCTGCGATTGGCAGTCAAGTATCTAATTATTGGCTGGCTTTTTTATTTGGATTAATGAGTCATTATTTATTAGATTCTTTACCTCATTGGGATTATTTACAAAAATTTAAAATATCTAATCCAACCCATATAAAGAAAGTAGCTATAGATTTTTTAATTGGAAGTGTCCTTATTTTATATTTAACATGGTCTAATCCAAATAAAATTATAATTTTTGTTGCTGTATTTGCCGCTATTCTGCCTGACGCTATGAATGGAATATATATGAATTATAAAAATAAATGGTTAAAACATCATTTTTTGTTGCATAATAAGATTCATTTTTATAAAAAATTATCTTTTTTACAAGGATTAATACCTACCTTAATAGTTGTTTTTCTATCTATTTATGTCTTATTGCTATAAAAGGGGATAATTTGTGGATAGAGAATATAACGTTTTTAAATAGAATGGCTTATCAAAGCCATTTTTTCTTTTTTTAAATAACTAAAATTATTGAATTATAAGTGTTTGACACGGAATATAAAGTGACATACAATGGGAATGTAGTGAATAACTGTGGATAAATGTGGGGATAAGTATATAAAATTGTGGAAAACTATGTTGATAGGTGAATACAAACATACAATTGATACTAAAAAAAGATTAGCTATTCCGGCTAAGTTTAGACGTACCTTTAGTCATGGAGCAGTTATTACTCGTGGTATTGATAATTGTTTAGTTCTTTATTCGTCAAAAGAGTGGGAAAGCATGGCTAGTAAGTTGGGGAAGCTACCGTCTAGTCAAGTTGAAGCAAGAAGTTTCGCCAGAGTAATGTTAGCTGGAGCTATGTCAGTTAAATTTGATAGATTAGGTAGAATTCTTATTCCAGATTATCTTAAAAATTATGCATTTTTAAAAAGGAATGCAGTTATTATTGGTCTTTATAGTCGTTTAGAGATATGGTCTGAAGAAAAGTGGGAATCATATAAGAAACAAGCTGAAGATAAGGTTGGCGACTTGGCATCTAAATTAGGAGAATTAGATCTTTAATTATGCATATACCCGTTTTGTTAAATGAAGTATTGGAATATCTTAATCCAAAACCAGGAGAAAATTTTATTGATTGTACCTTTGGATTTGGTGGGCATAGTTTAGCTATTTTAGAAAAGAATAAACCAGAAGGAACAGTGATAGGGATTGAACAAGATAAAGAAATTTTAGAAAAATTTACAAACAAAAATAAAAGATTAGACTTAGTTGAAGGTAATTTTAAAAACTTAAAAGAAATAGTAAAAAAAAATGAATTCTTTAAATTTAATAAGATTAGCGGAGTGTTATTTGATCTTGGTGTTTCTTCTTGGCATTTCGATAAGAGTGGCCGTGGATTCTCTTTCCAAACAAACGAACCATTAATGATGAATTGTTCTGAAGGAGGATTAAACGCAGAAGAAATTGTAAACCAATGGTCAAAAGAAGAATTAATTAGAATCTTTAGAGAATACGGAGAAGAAAGATTTGCTAGTCGTATTGCTGAATTAATTTACTTAAACAGACAAAAAGAAAAAATTAAAACAACAGAACAATTGGTAGATATTATTAGACTGGCAATTCCTAGAAAATATAGACACGGAAGAATACATTTTGCTACTAGAACATTTCAAGCACTTAGAATAGAAATTAATAATGAATTAGATAATCTAAGAAAAGCATTACCTCAAGCATTAGAAGTCTTAGAAAAAGGTGGACGATTAGTAGTTATTTCTTTTCATTCTTTAGAAGATAGAATTGTTAAACATTCTTTTCGTGAATTAGCATCAGAGGGTCGTTTAAAAATTTTAACAAAAAAACCAATTATACCAAGTGAAGAGGAAATTAATTTAAATTCTCGAAGTCGAAGCGCTAAGCTTCGTGCTGCGATAAAAATATGACTGCACGTTGTATTAAATCTAAAAAGTTTTGTGAATACAAACATGATCGTGGTTTGGTTTTATTGAGCACAATAATTGCTTTTGCTTTATTAGGCATGATCTTTCTATATGTATTTCAAACAAATGGTTTGGTTGATTGTAATTTTAAAATTAGAAAGCAACAGCAAAAGATAGAAGAACTTAAAATTACAACAGAGAAATTAGAAATGAACATTGCTCAATGGCAATCACCAGTTAATTTAGAAGAATTAGTTGATTTATTAGAGATGGTTGAAGTAGGAGAAGTTATTTATTTAACAAATGAAAAAGAGGTCGCAGTTAAAGAATAATCTTAAATTATGAAGAATTGGCGTATTCATTTTTTTATAATCATCGTTGTTTTTTTTGGATTTGGTGTTTTAGCTCGTTTATTCACTCTGCAAATTATTCAGTATGATAATTATTATGCATTAGCGCAGGGACAACATCAATTTTATAAAACACTTTTTCCTGCAAGAGGAGAAATTTTTATACAAGATTTGTCTGGTAAACAAAGAGACGGAGAAGATCATTATTGTCCTTTAGCGGTGAACAAAAAATTTCAGAGAGTATACTTAGTTCCCAATGATATTATCGACGAAGAAAAAGAAGATTTAGCTAATAAATTAGTTGAAATACTTGATTTAGATAAAGAGATCATCTTACAAAGAATGAATAAATTAAATGACCCATATGAACCATTAAAATCTAAGGTTGAAGAAGAGGCAGCTGAAAAAATTAAAGAATTAAATGCTAGTGGGTTAGGATTGGCTTTAGAAGATTGGCGTTATTATCCAAACAAGACGTTAGCTAGTCATTTATCTGGATTTGTTGGTATTGTTGATGAACAAAAAATTGGTCAATATGGATTGGAAAGTTACTATGAAAATGACTTAAATGGTAATTTTGGTTTTTTGTCGGGCGAAAAAGATACAGCAGGATATTGGATTCCATCTGTTAGTAGAAAAATAGAACCAGCTAAAGACGGATCAGATATTATTTTAACTATTGATGAGAATATCCAATTTAAAATAGAGAAAGAGCTAAAAGAAGTAGTTGAAAAATGGGACGCTGAAAAAGGTACAATTATTGTTATGGAACCTAAAACAGGGGCAATTCGAGCAATGGCTAATTGGCCAGTATTTGATCCCAATGAATATAATAAGGTTGAAAATATTAATGTATTTTTAAATCCAGCTATTCAAGAGATTTATGAACCAGGTTCTGTTTTTAAACCAATTACAATGGCTATTGGATTAGATAGTAAAAAAGTAACTCCTAATACTACTTACATTGACAAAGGACAGGTAAGAATTAAAAACAGTGTTATTAGTAACGTTGATGGGAAGTCATATGGTGAACAAAATATGATTCAAGTATTAGAGAAGTCTCTTAACACAGGTGCCGTATTCGTTCAACAATCAATTGGAGAAGATATCTTTCAAGAATATATTCAGAGATTTAAATTTGATCAACCAACTGGAATAGATTTAGCTGGTGAAATTAGTGGTAATATTGCAAATCTATTTACTGGTAGGGAAATTAATTTAGCAACTATTTCTTTTGGTCAAGGAATTACAATGACTCCATTAGGCTTAATAACAGCTATAGGAGCGCTTGCTAATGACGGAAAGTTAATGAGACCATTTATAGTTGAAAAGATTATTTCTTTGGATGGTAAGGAAACAATCATTAAGCCAGAATTAATCGATAGAGTAATTTATGCTGAAACAGCAGAAGCAATAACTAAAATGTTGGTTAGTGTGGTAGAGAATGGTTATGGCAAGCCAGCTCAATTGTCTGGTTATGATATTGCAGGTAAAACTGGAACAGCTCAGATTGCAGACTTAGAAAAAGGAGGATATTCTGAAGAAACAATTCATAGTTTTGTTGGTTATGCTCCAGCATTTGATCCTAGATTTGTTATTTTAATTAAAATAGATAAACCGCAAGGTATTCGTTTTGCCTCAGATTCAGTTAGTCCAGTTTTTAAAAGATTAGCTGAATATTTATTCCATTATTTAGAAATACCACCTTCTCTACAGGTGGATTAGGAACAATAATATGCGCAATACTCTTCAATATATTTTAAAGATTTTAGCTAAAATGATTCTATGGAGACATAGACCTGTTGTAGTTGCCGTAACTGGAAGCGTTGGAAAAACTTGTACTAAAGAAGCTATTTATTATGTCCTTAAAAAAAGATTTAAAGTACGAAGGAATATAAGGAATTATAATAATGAGATAGGTGTGCCATTAACAATATTGGGATCAGATGTATCGCCAGAAACGACATTAAAGGGATTGTTTGGTTGGTTGAAAATTTTTATAAAATCTTTTTTTGTTATTATCTATCAAAAAAATTATCCAGAAATTCTTGTTTTAGAAATGGGTATTCGTAAACCTGGTGATATGAAGTATTTGATGAGTTTTATCCCAGTTAATGTAGGAATTTTTACATCAATCGGTGAATTTCCTGTTCATTTAGAGTTTTTCCCAGAGAAAGATAGCTTAATTGAAGAGAAGTCAGTTTTAGTTAATTCTTTATCTAAGGACGGATTAGCAATCTTAAACTATGATGACCTATCGGTTCGTATGGTTGGTGATAAAATATCTGAACAAACTAAAGTCATCTATTATGGATTTGGTGAAGGCGCTGATTTAAAAATTAGAAATTATGAATTAGTTATAAGAGATTTAAATAAAAAAGATTTTGGAATTAATTTTAAATTAGAGCAAGAAGGCAGTATCGTACCAGTAAGACTAATAAGAGTATTAGGAGAACAGCAAACATATATTGCTGCAGCTGCTGCCGCTGTTGGATTATATTTTGATTTAAATTTAGTTCAGATTTCTAATGCATTAAGAAGATATAGAACAGTTGCTGGAAGGACCAAATTATTAGAAGGGATTAAAAAATCTTGGATAATTGATGATTCATACAATGCTTCACCTTTATCTGTTTTGTCTAGTTTATACCTTTTAAAAGAATTTACTCTTGAAGAAAATGGATCTAAAAGAATAGCTGTTTTAGGCGATATGCTTGAATTGGGTGAAAAAACAGAATCTGGACATAGACAAGTTGGTCAAAATATTGATTCAGCAGTTGATATCCTTTTTACAGTAGGTGATAGAGCTCGTTTTATTGCTGACGAAGCTAAAAAACATGGTTTTCCTAAGAATAATATTTTTGAATTTTCTAGATCAGAAGATGCTGCTATTCGTGTTCAAGAAATAATTAGCAAAGGCGATGTTATTTTAATAAAAGGATCTCGTTCAATAAGAATGGAAAAAATAGTTGAAGAGATTATGGCTTATCCTGAAAAAGCAGATAAATTATTAATTAAATAAAATAGACAAATAAAAATATTCGTGGTAAATTATATAGACGGCCCTATCGTCTAGTGGTTAGGACGTCAGCTTCTCAAGCTGGTAACCGGGGTTCGATTCCCCGTAGGGCTACCTGAAAGGGGGTGATAATGTAAAAATGGAAGAAAAATTAATTGGGAGGATTACTCATTATTTCACTAATATTGGTGTAGCCGTAGTTGAACTTACTGACGGCAAATTAAGTGTTGGTGATAAAATTCATATTAAAGGAGCTACAAGTGATTTTGAACAAATGATTGATTCAATGCAAATTGAACATGAGAGCGTAGAAAAGGCTAAAAAAGGCGATGCGGTTGGATTAAAAGTTGAACAACAGGTTAGAGAAAGCGATGATGTGTATAGAGTAGAATAATTAAATTTTAAATATGAAAACAAGAAAAGATGAAACCAAGGCCTTGGTGCTTTTATCAGGTGGCTTGGATTCTATTTTGGTAGTTAAAATTTTACAAAAACAGGACGTAAAAGTAACTGGCATAAGTTTTGTTAGTTATTTTTTTTCAGCTGAATTAGGCAAAAAATCAGCTAAACAGCTTAAAATTAAGCATAAAATTTTTGATTTTTCTGATGAACATTTAGATATGGTTAAAAATCCTCCAAGAGGATATGGAAAAGCAATAAATCCTTGCATTGATTGTCATCTTTTAATGCTTAAAAAAGCTAAGATAATAATGGAGAAAGAAGGATTTGATTTTATAGCTACTGGTGAAGTATTAGGACAAAGACCTATGTCACAAAATAGGCAAGCATTAAATTTAATTGAAAAAGAATCAGGATTAAAAGGATATCTTCTTCGTCCTTTGTCAGCTAATCTTTTAGAGCCGACTATAGTAGAAGGGAATAAAAAGATAGATAGAAGTAAACTTTTGAATATATCGGGGAGAAACAGAAAAATACAAATGGCTTTAGTTAAAAAATATAACATTAAAGAATATTCAACGCCAGCTGGTGGTTGTTGTTTGACTGATTCTCAATTCGCTGTTCGTTTTAATAATATGTTAGAGAATTGGCCCAATTGTAATGGCAATGATGTTAGTCTATTAAAGTTGGGTCGGCATTTTTGGAATAAGGGTAATTTAATAATAATTGGGCGAAACAAAGAAGAGAATGATAAAATAGATAAATTAAGACAAAAGAAAGATGAAATAATTGAACCAGATGGATTTCCGGGTCCAACAATTCTAATTAGAAGTAAAGACAAAATTTTAAAAGAAAGTTTATCTCAAGCAGAAAAATTAATGATTAAATATTCTTCAAAAAGTAAATTAATCTAGAAGCTCGCATTTAGCTTTTTTTTGAACGCTTTTTGCTCGCTTCTAATCCAGCAAAGATTATGCCATATTTTTCATTTACTCAAATTCAATTAGGATCAATTACTATTTATACATGGGGATTTTTAGTTGGATTAGCTTTTATAATTGGTTATTGGCTTGCCTTAAAAGAAGCCCAGAGAAAGGGGATTGATCAGAATAAGATTTTTTGGTTAGCAATTTTAATTTTTTTATTTAGTATCCTAGGAGCGCGTTTAGGATATTTTTTTCAATTTAAGGTCAATGGATTAATGTTTTATGGAGGATTTTTTAGTACTTTAATTGTTTCTTGGTTTTATTTAAAGAAAAATAAATTAGATTTTTTAAAAATAGCAGATACTTTAACCCCTAGTGTTGCTTTAGGAATCTTTATTGGTAGAATTGGTTGTTTTTTAATTAAAGATCATCCTGGGACAATTACTAGCTTACCGTGGGCAATTCAATGGTCTGATGGAACATTGCGTCATCCAGTTGCTTTATATTTATTAATAAATGGATTAATAATGTTTTTAGTTTTTTGGTTTTTAAGAAACAGATTACGAAAGAATGGTCAACTTTTTATTCTTTTTTTGATTTGGTATAGTATCATTCGTTTTTTCTTAGAATTTACAAGAATAGGTGAGCTTGAATATTTCGGTTTATTTACCAATCAATGGATTAGCTTATTTGTATTTATTTATGCTATAATTTTATTATGCAGAACATATGGCATAGTCTTTCAGTTGAAAAAACACTTCAGGAATTAAAATCAAATATTAACGGGTTAAGTGAAGAAGAAGCAGAAAAGAGGTTAAAGAAATTTGGTTTAAATAAGCTTCCAGAAGAAAAAATGTTTTCGCGATTAAAATTATTTTTAGGGCAATTTAAAAGTCCTTTAATTTATATTTTATTAATCGCTGGTATAATTACTTTAATTTTATCTGAGTATACAGACAGTATCGTTATTTTCGGTGCTGTTTTTTTGAATACAATTGTTGGTTATTTACAAGAAAGTAAAGCAAGTCAAGCATTAACTAAATTAAAAAAATTTCTTGAACTCAAGGCTGTAGTTTTTAGAAATGGAGAAGAGAAAGAAATTTTACAAAGAGATATTGTTCCTGGTGATATTATTTTACTAAGAGCTGGTGACAAAGTATCAGCTGACGCTAGAATAATTGAAATCCATAATTTAAGGATTAATGAATCGTCTTTAACAGGAGAATGGTTGCCTGCTAAGAAAAAAATAGATGTTTTAGAAAAAGGTGTTTCTTTGGCTGATAGAGACAATATGGTTTATTTAGGAACGATTGTCGAAAATGGATGGGGAAAAGCAGTGGTAATTAAAACAGGTGAAGACACAGAGCTTGGCAATGTAGCTAGTATGGTTAGAGAAGCTGAAGAAAAAGAAACTCCTTATCAAAGAAAAATATCTCAATTAAGTAAAGTTATTGGAATAGTAATTGCAATTGTTTGTGTTTTGATTTTTATTGAAGGAATAGTTACTGGTGAAGATTTTATAGAAATGTTTAAAACCGTTATTGCTATAGCTGTGGCAGCTATTCCTGAGGGACTGCCAGTGGCTATGACCGTTATTTTAGCTATTGGTATGGAAAGAATTCTAAGAAGGAAAGGACTGGTTAGGCGATTGGCTTCTGCAGAAACATTAGGCAATACTTCTATAATTTTAACTGATAAAACAGGAACATTAACTGAAGCCAAAATGGAAGTTGCCGGTATTTATACTGGTAACGAGATTTTAAAGAATAAGATTAAGAATGGCAAAGAAGATCATTCATTAGCTTTAAAAGCAGCTATGCTTTGTAATGAATCGTTTATTGAAAATCTTGAAGAACCTACAAAAAAATGGATTATTAGGGGAAGACCTACAGAAAAAGCATTGCTTTTAGCAGGAATTCAAGCTGGGATTTCTAATAAAAAATTAGTAGAAGAACAGCCTAAAATTGATCAATTAATTTTTGATTCAAGCTATAAATATGCCATTACTATGCATAAGCTTGATGAAAAAAATAATATTATATATGCGCTTGGTTCTCCAGAAAGAATTTTAGAAATGTCTTCTTTTATAGATATTAATGGACAAACTAAAAAATTATTACTAACTGATTTAAATAAGATAAAGAAAAGATATGAAAAATTAACCAAACAAGGATTAAGAGTTTTAGCTGTTTCTTATAAAAATACTAGCGACAATGAAATAGATAGAAATAAAGAAGAGAAATCAAAAGAGATGGTTTTTATTGGATTATTTGCTATGCATGATCCAATAAGAAAAGAGACAGGAAAGGCAATTGAATTATGCAGACAAGCAGGAATGAATCCTATCATTGTTACTGGAGATCATAAATTAACAGCTCAAGCAGTAGCTTCTCAGCTTGGTTTTAAGATTAATAAAAATAATATTTTAGAAGGAAAAGATCTAGAAAAATTATCAGATGAAGAACTTGAAAAGAAAATTAAAAATATTAAGATTTATGCGAGGGTTGAACCAAGACAAAAATTAAGAATTGTTCAAGCTTGGCAAAGGAAAGGAGAGGTAGTCGCCATGACTGGAGATGGGATCAATGATGCTCCAGCTTTAAGACAAGCAGATATAGGAGTAGCCTTAGGTTCGGGAACTGATGTAGCCAGGGAAGTTTCTGATTTAGTTCTTTTGACTGATAATTTTAGTATCATTGTTGCTGCTGTTGAAGAAGGTAGAGCAATTGTTGATAATACCAGAAAGGTAATAACATATTTATTATCAGATAGTTTTACAGAAGTTATTTTAATTGCTGTTAGTTTGCTTTTTGGTTGGCCATTACCAGTTTTAGCTGTTCAGATTTTATGGGTTAACTTAATTGAAGATGGGTTCCCTAATATTGCTTTAGCTTTTGAACCAAAAGAAAAAGATTTGATGAAGCAAAAACCGCATGATGATAAACTTCCTCTTTTAAACAAAGAAATGAAAGCTCTTATTTTTATAATAGGTTTAATTACAGATGTTTTCCTTTTGGCTTTGTTCTATTATCTTCTTAAGTATTCCGGCTATGAGATAGCTCATATCCGTTCTATTGTTTTTGCTGCTTTGACTGTTGATTCTTTATTTTATGTTTTTTCTTGCAAAAGTTTGAGAAGAAATATTTGGCAAATTAATTTATTTTCTAATAAATTTTTAATTATTTCTTGGTTATTTGGAGTATCAATGCTTTTAGGAGCTCTTTATATAGGACCCTTACAAACACTTTTAAAAACAGTTTCTTTAAATTTTATTGATTGGATTTTGATTTTAGGTCTTGGAATTTTAAATATGATATTAATTGAAGCAACTAAATATTATTTTATTGTTAGACACGAAACATGATCATTATTTATCTTTTTATCTTTCTTTTTTCTTTTTTTATATTAGCTTATTCAAGTAAAAAATTGGTTGGTTCTTTAACTATTATAGCTAAATTTTTAGGATGGAAAGAATTTGTTGTTGCTTTCTTTACGATGGCCTTAGCTGCGACTATCCCTAATCTTTCAGTTGGAATTAGCTCTGCTATTCATGGAATTCCAGAGTTTTCTTTTAGTGAAATTATAGGTGGCAATATTATCGATTTAACCGTTGCTATGGCTTTGGCAGTATTAATCTCTAAAAAGGGATTAAGACTAGCAAGTAAAACCGTTCAAGGTACAGCTATCTTCACTCTATTATTGGCCCTTCTTCCTATATTGCTAGTGATTGATGGAGAGATTTCTAGAGGAGATGGACTTGTTTTAATTTCTGCATTTTTAATTTATTCTTATTGGCTTTTTGCTAAAGAAGACAGATTTAGCAAGGTTTATAATAAAACAAAATCTCCATTAAAATTAAAAGAAATTTTTGGTCATATTTTTAAAATTTTATTTTCCATTACTTTTCTTTTATTAGCTGCTGAGGGAATAGTTCGTTCAGCTATATTCTTTTCTATCCTTTTAAATTTCCCTTTGGTTTTAATAGGTATTTTAATAGTTAGTTTAGGAAATTCTTTACCAGAAATATTTTTTAGTATTCAAGCAGCTAGAAAAGGTAAGAGTTGGATGGTGGCTGGTAATCTAATGGGTTCTATTATCTTTCCAGTAACTTTAGTACTAGGTGTCGTTGCGTTAATCTGTCCAATTAGAATTATTGATTTCTCTCCTTTTTTTATTGGTAGGTTTTTTCTAATAATTTCTGCTGTATTCTTTTTAATATTTATTCGCACTGGTAAGAGGATTAGTAAAAAAGAAGCTATTTTTCTATTATTTGTTTATATTTCTTTTATATTAACTGAGATTTTATTTTATTATTAAATATGTTAAAGTAGATTTTATATGGATTATTTTATTATATCGCTTTTAATCTTAGTAATTATTGGACTAGGTCTATTAATTTTTTTATTGCTCCAAAAAAAGCCAAAAGAAGATGATCAGTCATTATTAATGCTTCAGCAACAAATAAGTCAATTAAATCAAGTCTTAGATACGAAGCTTTCTGAATCAGCTAAAGCTGTTCAGGGTCAGTTTAGTGAAAGCGCTAAAATTATTCGTAATGTTACTGAGAAGTTAACTAAATTAGATGAAACAAATAAGCAGGTCGTAGGTTTTGCTGATCAGCTTAAGGGTCTTCAAGATATTTTAAAAAATCCTAAGCAGCGTGGAGTTTTAGGAGAATATTATTTAGAAACAGTTTTAAAAAATGTTTTACCACCAGATTCTTATAAAATTCAATACTCTTTTCATGATGGAACAATAGTTGACGCGGTCGTATTTGTTGATAATCAGATTATTCCTATTGATTCTAAATTTAGTTTAGAAAATTATAATAGAATTTTAGATAGTCAAAATTCTGAAGAGAAGAAAAAATATGAAGTTGCCTTTGTAAATGATTTAAAATTTAGAATTGACGAGACATCAAAGTATGTAAAACCAGAAGAAAAGACAATGGATTTTGCATTCATGTTTATTCCTTCTGAGGCTATCTATTATGATCTTTTGATTAATAAGGTAGGAGCAGTTACAGATGATGCCAATAGTTTAATCTCTTATGCAGGAAAGAAAAAAGTAATAATTGTTTCTCCAACTTCTTTCCTTGCTTATTTACAAACTGTTTTACAAGGATTAAGAAGACAGAAAATTTCTGAACAAGCCTTAGGGATAATTAAAAAAGTAGAAAGACTTGGAAGGCATTTAGGATCATATAATCAGTATTTACAAAAAATGGGAAATCATTTAACAACAACCGTGAGTAGTTATAATAAGGCTAGTAAAGAATTTAAAAAGATTGATAAAGATGTTGTTAAAATTACTGATGGGGAATCAAAAGTAGAAATAAAAGAGATAGAAAAACCAGGGTATTGATTTCTTTTCATAAATAGTTTAGTATTAAAGTCATGTTTGCAGTAATAAGAACAGGTGGAAAACAATATTTGGTTTCTCCTGGCGATAAAATTAAAATAGAAAAGTTAGACGTACCTGAAGGTGAAGAAATTATTTTTAAGGAGATTTTATTATTAGAGAAGGGGAAGGCATTAAAAATCGGTGATCCTTTAGTTAAAGGAGCAAAAGTAACAGCTAAATTGTTAAAACAGGATAGAGCTAAAAAAATAATTATTTTGAAGTATAAAGCTAAAAAACGTTATCAAGTAAAAAAAGGGCATCGTCAGCCCTTTAGTGAAATAGAAATATTAAAAATACTATTTTCTACCGCGAAAAGCACTGCTTAAAGTGTTTTCGTCTATATATTCTAAGTCAGAACCAGTTGATAAGCCGCGCGCAAGCCGGCTTGTTTTAATTTTCAATGGTTTAAGTATTTTTTCAATATATAATGTAGTAGTATCTCCTTCAGTGGTTGGACTTAAAGCAAAAATTAGTTCATTAATTGTTGTTCTATTATTTTCTATTCGATTAATCAATTCTTTTATTTTAATATTTTCTACACTAATTCCATTGCCGGGAGAGATTAATCCTCCAAGAACATGATAAACTCCATTGTATTGTTTTGTTTTTTCTATAGGAGGAATATTTAAAATTGTTTCTACTACACAAATTGTGTTTTTATCTCTTTTCTCATCAGAACAAATAATACAAAGATCATTATTAGCAAGGTTAAAACATTGTTTACAAAGTTTGTTTTCATTCCTTATTTCTTTAATCGAAAGAGCTAATTCATCTAATTCATTTTTGTCTTGATTCATTAAATAAAAAACCAACCTAGTGGCAGCTCGTGGTCCGATATCTGGTAATTTGCTTAATTGATTAATTAAATTTTTAATTGATTGAGGAAACATATTATTCTCCTAAATGACGTTCTAAATTTTTAAAACTAATTTGGCTTTCATTAAAGAATAGCTCCATTTTTCCAGTTGGTCCATTTCTATGTTTAGCAATGTGAATTTCAGCAATATTTTTTCGTTCTGGATTTGGTTTATCTTTATCTTCTCTGTAAATAAATAGAACCACATCAGCGTCTTGTTCTATTGCTCCTGATTCTCTTAGGTCTGAAAGCCTAGGAATAGCTGGAGAGCGATTTTCAACGGATCTATTAAGTTGAGAAAGAGCTAAAACAGGAACTTCTAATTCACGAGCTAAGGCCTTTAAGCTGCGAGAAATTTCAGTCATTTGTTGAACTGGTGAATCAAAACCGCTTCGTGGTTGGATCATTTGTAAATAATCAATAATAATTAACCCTAATTCATTTTTAGATTGAAGACGACGAGCCATGGTTCTCATTTGCATAACAGTTGGGGATGGATTGTCATCAATAAAGAGAGGCGCGCTTGATAAGCTATCTAGGGCTTGTTGAATTTTTTGAAAATCATTATCTATGCCTTCTCCGGATAAACGTCCAGTTCTCATTTTCCATGAATCAACTTCAGCTTGAGAACAGATAAGACGATCTACTAATTGTTCTTTTGACATTTCAATGCTAAAGATAGCTACTGGCTTTTTTTCTTTAGTAATAATATGACGAGCAAAATCAAGGGCTAGCGCAGTTTTTCCAAGCGATGGTCTAGCAGCTAGAACAATCATATCTGATTTTTGAAAACCAGCTAAATGATTGTCTAAATCAATAAATCCAGTTGGAATGCCTCGAAGAACATCATCTCCTCGATGTAATTTGTCAATTCTTTCGAAAGCGCCAGCAAGACTGTCTTTAATATGATGAAATTTTTGGCTAACTGATTTTTGAGAAATACTAAATATTTTTTGTTCAGCTTCATCAACTAATCCTTCAATATCTTCTGGCTCTTCAAAACTCAATTGACTTATTTGAGCTGAATTATTAATTAGGTCGCGAAGAATTTTTTTGTCTTTAACAATTTTAGCATAATGAGCTACATGAGCAGCAGTAGGAACAGAATTAACTAATGTAGTTAGATATGTTTTTCCTCCAATTTCTTCTAATTGTTTTCTTTGTTCTAGTGAATTGGACAAACTTAATAAATCAATTGGTTCGTTTTTTTCATAGAGATCAAGCATAGCTTGATATATGTCAGTATGAGTGCCTTTATAAAAATCTTCAGGAAGCAAAGTATCAGCTATTTTAATAACAGCTTCTTTGTCTAGCATTAATGATCCCAGAACTGATCGTTCGGCTTCAATATTTTGAGGAGGAAGGCGCCCTTCTTTTCCTTTGTTTTGTTTATTAGTCATATTAATTTAAACAAGGAGGATATCCTCCTTATATCTTAAGTTATCTCATTGTATTAGCGCAAGTTAAATCTTGTTAATATTTTGTGGATATTTTAATACTGTCAGAAGTATCTTCTATTTGGAATCCCTTAGATTCAATTTTTTGTCTTAATTGATCAGCTTTATCCCATTCTTTATTTTCTCTTGCTTTTTTTCTTTCTTTAATGATGTTTTTAATCTCTTCTGGTATTTCTATCTTTTCTTCTTTAAATAAATCTAAACTGAAAATTTCATCTATTTTTTTAATTGTTTTGTATTTTCCATTAGCTTTTTTATCTCTAATTAAATTCCATAATATAGATAATGCTTGTGGTGTATTTAAATCATTATTAATATTATTTTTAAATTCTTCTAGATATTTTTTATTTATCTTTTTATCATCTTTAATTTCTGAAATAATATTTTTTAGTCGTTTATATGAGTTTTGCGCTATTTTTAATGATTCCCATGTAAAATTTAGCTTTGAACGATAGTGTGCTCCTATTATTAAATATCGTAATGCTAATGGTAAAAAGTTTTTCTTTTTAATGTCTTTAATGGTGTAAAAATTTTGAAGAGATTTTGCCATTTTTTGTTTATTAACCAAAAGATGTTCTCCTTCTATCCAATAATTAACAAATTTTTTACCACTAGTTGATTCAGATTGAGCAATTTCATTTTCATGATGTGGAAAAATTAAATCTACAGCTCCACTATGAATATCAAAGGTTTCTCCTAGATATTTAGAACTCATAGCTGAGCATTCAATATGCCAACCTGGTCGGCCCTTTCCAAAAGAAGCATTCCAAGATGGTTCATTTTTATTAGCAGATTTCCAAAGAACAAAATCTCCAATATTTTCTTTATTATATTCATCTGTTTCAATTCTAATACCATGTTTCAATTCTCTTTCTTTTAATCTAGATAATTTTCCATAATCTTTAAATTTTTTGATATTAAAATAGATAGAATTATCTTTGCCTTTATAGGCAAATTCTTTTTTTAGCAATATTTCTATCATTTTTATCATTTCTTTTATATGTTCAGTAGCCTTAGGATAATAATTTGCTTTAGCTATATTTAATTCTTTAATGTCTTTGAAAAATAGATCAGTGTATGGATTAGTGATTTCTTCTAGGGTTTTATTCTCGTCTTTCATTTTTTTAATAATTTTATCTTCCACATCAGTAATATTCATTACGTATTTTACTTTATATCCATTATATTCAAGGGTTTTTTTAAGAATATCCTCAAAAACATAAGTTCTAAGATTACCAATATGTACTTGGTCATATACGGTTGGTCCGCAAGCATAAAAAGAAACCTGATCTTTTTTAATCGGTTTAAAGATTTCTTTTTTACGAGTTAATGTGTTATATAATTTTAAAGCCATTTTTTTCTTTTAAAATATATTACCATAATGGTTGAAATTATAGCCATGGTGACTAATATTATTATCCAAGTAAAAGGATTTTGAATTAATGAAATATTTCCAAAAATATTCATACCAAAGAAACCAACAATAACGCTTAATGGGAATGTAATAAAGGAAACAACTGTTAGGAATTTCATAATGTCACTTAATTTATATGATAATAGGGAATTATTAGTTTCTTCAAGAGACGTAACTAATTCTCTGTTGTTTTCTAAAACATTCCAAACGCGGATAATAGAGCCAATCACTTCTTGAGCCATTGGTCTTATCTCTTGGCTAAATATTCTTAAAGATTTTTTACTTAATATTTCCAAAACTGATCTTTGTGGATTTATTGCTCTACGAAAATCAATTAATTCTTTTTTAACCATAGCAATTTCCATAAGCATTTCTTTTTCTTTTCCTTTGAAAACATTATTTTCAATCTCTTCAATTTTTTCACTAATATGATCAAGCATTGGCAAACAAGAATCAATTAACCAATCAAGTAAACTGAAAAGTAAATGGGCAACACTTTTGAATCGTTCTGTTTGATGATAATCCGTAGATTCACACTCATTAAAAAAACTTTCTAAATTAGGAATTGCCTGAACATGACTTGTAATTAGAGTATCGCCAACAATTATTATATCTAATTCTACTAGTTTGTTTTGTTTAATTTTTCTATTATATACAGGGAAATGAAGGATAATAAAAAGCTGACCTGGGAATTCTTCAATTCTCGGTCTGTTAATTGGGGGGATAAATTGTTCAACAATAAAAGGATGAAGATTAAATTGATTTTTAAGATTATCTAATTTTTTTTGTGTTGGTTTTTGAATATCAATCCAAGTAATATTATTAGAGGTTATTTTTTTCATAATTTTATTTTCTTTCTTATTAATATATATATATTATCATATTTATAATCTATTTGACAACTTCTTAAAAAATGATAGAATAGCAATAACAATGATTAAGAAGAAAAAGATTACTTATATCTCCGAAGAGGAAGAAACGATTGATAATAAGTTGAAAAAGCTAAAAAAACAACTTAAACAATGTCAAGAAGATAAGGAGGAAAATCTTACCCAGGCACAGCGAGCCCGGGCTGATTTAGTTAATTACAGAAGAAGACAAGAAGAAACCTTGCCTGGATTAATAGCCATTGGTCAAGCCAGTATTATTAATGATGTCTTATTGCCTGTCTTAGACAGTTTAGATGCAGGAGCCAAAGAGAATGAAGACATTAAACGAATTAAAGAACAAATAGAAAATATTTTTAAGAAATATGAAATAGAAGAGATTAAAGCAATAGGAGAAAAATTTAATCCAAAATATCATGAAGCAATAGGTCAGATTGAATCAGAAGAAGAATCTGATACAATAATTGAACAAATTCAAAAAGGATATTTATTAAATAAAAAAGTTTTAAGACCGTCCAAAGTTAAAGTAGCAAAATAATTAAGGAAAAAAATATGCCAATAAAATGGAAATCACTTGGTGAGTCAGAAAAATATTTTAATGTACCTGAACTTCCTGATGAGGGAAACTGGACTCCTTTTGCTCCTCATTTTAAAGCAGAAGAGCCAGCAATAGATATTTATCAAGATAAAATTAATCTTTATGTAGAAATACTTTTAATTAATATTAAACCAGAAAATATTAAAATTTCTATTGAAAATAATATTCTAACGATTGAAGGCAAGACAGAAGAAAAAAAAGAAATTAAAGAGAAAGATTATTTAAGAAAAGAAATAAAAAAGGGATCTTTTAAACGTTTAATCAAACTACCAATAGACGTAGAAGAAAAAAGCGCTAAAGCAGAAAGTATTGGTAATATTCTTAAAATTACTATTCCAAAGATAACTAAATTAGTTTCTAAGGGAAAAGAAATCCCTATTAAAATAAAATAAAGGAGAATTAAATTATGAGTAAAATAATCGGTATTGATTTAGGAACTTCTAATTCAGCTGCAGCTGTAATGGAAGCAGGCAAATCAACTATGATTCCTTCAGCAGAGGGAACCGTTATTGGAGGAGGAAAATCATTTCCATCTTATGTCGCTTTTGATAAAGATGGGAATTTATTAGTCGGAGAATCGGCTCGTCGTCAAGCAGTAACTAATCCAGAGAATACAATATCTGCTTTTAAACGAAAAATGGGGACTAAAGAAAAAATTACTTTAGCTGGGAAAGAATATACTCCGCAACAATTATCGTCTTTTATTTTACAAAAGATAAAAAAAGACGCTGAATCATTTTTAGGCGAACCTGTTCAAAAAGCTGTCGTTACCGTTCCTGCATATTTTAATGATGCTCAAAGACAAGCGACCAAAGATGCAGGGTCAATTGCTGGATTAGAAGTAGATAGAATCATTAATGAACCAACAGCTGCTTCATTGGCCTATGGAATTGATAAGGGTGATCAAGAAGAAAAGATTTTAGTTTTTGATCTTGGCGGAGGAACATTGGATATAACAATCATGGATTTTGGTGAAGGAGTTTTTGAAGTCAAAAGTACTTCGGGAGATACTCAATTAGGCGGAGTAGATATGGATGAGATTTTAACTAACTATATTGCTGATGAATTTAAAAAAGAAAATCAAATTGATTTAAAACAAGATAAGGTAGCATTACAAAGACTTAAGGAATCAGCTGAAAAAGCTAAAATTGAACTTTCTTCTACATTGGAAACAGATATTAATCTGCCTTTTATTAGCGCAGATAGCAGTGGCCCTAAACATTTAACAATGAAAATAACAAGGGCGAAGTTAGAAGATTTAATTAAGCCAATTGTTGAAAAATGTAAGGGACCAATGGAACAGGTTTTAAAGGATTCTAAAATGACTCCTGATGATATTACTAAGGTAATTTTAGTTGGGGGACCAACAAGAATGCCTATTGTTCAAAAATTTATTGAGGACTATATTGGTCAGAAAATAGAGAGAGGAATTGATCCAATGGATTGTGTTGCTATCGGAGCATCTATTCAAGGTGGCATTTTAACAGGAGAAACTAAAGATGTTCTTTTGTTAGATGTTGCTCCTTTGACATTGGGAATAGAGACATTGGGCAATGTTATGACTCCATTAATTGAAAGAAATACTACAATTCCTACTTCTAAAGCTCAAGTTTTCTCTACTGCTGCCGATAATCAGCCAGCAGTTGATATTCACGTATTGCAAGGGGAAAGACCGATGGCTCCTGATAATAGAACATTAGGACGCTTTATGTTAGATGGTATTCCTCCAGCACCTAGAGGTGTTCCTCAAATTGAAGTTACTTTTGACATTGATGCAAATGGAATTTTAAAGGTTAGCGCTAAAGATAAAGGAACTGGCAAAGAACAGAAAATAACGATTACTGATTCTTCTGCATTATCTAAAGAAGAGATTGATAAAATGAAACAAGAAGCAGAATCTCATTCTGTTGAAGATAGAAAGAAAAAAGAATTAATTGAAATTCGAAATCAAGCTGACACTTTAATTTTTTCTACAGAAAAAGCACTTAAAGAACACGGTGAGAATGTTAAACCAGAAGACAAGAAAGAAGTTGATGAAAAATTAGAAGAGCTTAAAAAAGTTAAAGAGAGCAGTGAAATTGAAGAACTTAAAAAAACAATTGATGAATTATCGCAAGCAATTCAAAAAATTGGCTCTCAATTATATCAAAAAGTTGAAGAAGAGAAAGCCGAACAATCAGAACCAGAGATAAAAGGAGAAAGCAAAGAAGAAGAAGACAAGGGCAAAACAGTTGAAGGGGAATACGAAGAAGTAAAGAATGAAGAGAAAGAAGAAACGAAAGAAGAAACGAAAGAAAAAGAAAAATAGATTTTAAAGAATACATTGAATTTAAAGCCCGACTATTATAAAGTCGGGTTTTAAATTATAATCATACTTGACAAAATATACAAAATGATAGTAATATATAGTCGTCTGTATTTCAGGCTTTTTTAAATACAATATGAATTTTAAAGAAACAATAAAATTTATTTACCAGAAAAAATGGTTTATTTTCTGGGTAACTGTCTTGGGGGCAGTTTTATTTTTTGACCTAATGGTTATTCAAGAACCGCAGTATAAATCAAACTCAAAAATATTAGTTGTTCAAAAACAAGTATATGGTCAAGATATATATACTATTTCTAAATCAGCTCAATATATTACTAATATATTAAAAGAAGGAATTTATTCTGATGTTTTTTTTGAGAATATTCTTTTATCACCCTATGGGATAGAAGCAAATGATTTTTCTGAATATTTTAAAAAAAGAAGGAAAGAATGGAAAAAAAGCGTTAAAGTTTTAATCCTTCGTGATACGGGAGTAATGGAAATAAATGTTTTTTATCCTCAAAAAGAAAAAGCTGAACAAATCAATTCAGCAATAATTAATATTTTAGAAAAAGATCATCAATTTTATCATGGTGAAAATGAAAATATAGAAGTAAAAATTTTAAATAAACCAATTGTTAGTCAAAATCCAATCTCTATTAATTTATGGTTAGGAACTATTTTTGGTGGTTTATTTGGATTTTTAATTGGGATTAGTTGGATTTTAAGAAAAAATAAGAGAGAAACTTCCTTTTTGGATAAAAACTAGCTTTTTATCTAAAAAAGAGGGTTTTAGGTGTACTTTGATAATTGAATATTAAACTTGACCAATTTGGTCAAATAGCTAAAGGAGGCACTGAAAATGAAAGCAAGGATAATGTTATTTGTTTTAGTTGTTTTTTTGATTGGCGGATGTGCTACAAGTGGGAAATATGTTCCCAAACATGCCATAACTGATCCTTCTAAAGGGATCTCAATCATTCATCCTGTCGAAATCGAAAAAGCTGGCATAAAAACGATTACTATCTTTCAAGGGTTAATGGACCCTGGTTTATGGGTAGAAGTTGTTAGTGCTGGCGGTGTCTGGACATTTTTGGCTTTAACTGATTCAGGAAAAATCTTAGACGGTTATGCTTATCTTTCAGGTATTAATTATTGGGGAGATTGGCGGCTTCAGTTTGTTCTCCTGGAAGGGTTAGAGAAGAGAGACAAAGAAACTGCTAAGTTTATTTATTTCAATCGAGATGCTGGTTATTGTTATAATTTAATCGGCAATCAGGTTGAATATGATCCCAAAAAGTTTGACGAGGATAAAGAGTATCGTCTCAAGCTTTTTCAGGATCACGGAAAAACCTTAGACCAGATAGATTCTTTTTTTCTCGATTATCTAAGGAAAAAGAAATTGAATCCTCCGGATGATCTGTCTAGCGTGGTTGAAATTGAGATAGGTTCTCCAGAATGGAAAAAATTTAAAAGCAAGATAGCAAAGAGTATGCAGTATAATTATAAGATGGGAAATGGTGAAATTCGTTGTGGTTGGTTGCCTTTGAAGCATTTCAGTAAAGAGGCAGTTGAAATCCCTGGATTTAATGGTAAAGATCAGTATTTGAAAAGAGCAAATGTGCCCTTATTCTTTTTACCGTTTGCTGGAGTTGGCCTTATGGTTATAGCTGGAGCAAACATTATAGGAGATATTGCAGCTGCTGGAATAGACGATAGCTGGAGTGGATCCTATGCTAGGTCAAGCGTAATTCGCTATAAAATGGCTCCTTTGTTTAGACAAATCTGTCTAATTTACAAGGAGTTATTGAAAAAACGAGACGAAAGGATAGATCGGCTGGAATTCAGATTAGAACTACAAAAAACCTATTCCCAAGATGGGAAATGAAAAGGAGATCGAGATGAAGAAAGCAATGTTATTAATAGTAGTAGCTGTTATGGCTATGATGTGTTCATTCTCTTTTGCTGAGAATTCAAATTTTGGTGAAGTTCGTGAATATATTGTTAAGGAAGGGGATAAACCATTGGATGTTATTGTTACATTATCAATAATGGCCAAAACAACTCCGGATCAGATTGTAGAGTGGAATCCGGAACTTGGATTGCATAATATTCAGATCGGTCAAAAGATTAAATATTATGTTAAAGAAGAGAAAAAACATGATCTAACCCACTATGTTCTTGCGGCATTGATAATCATTTTGTTTTTCATTGGTTTTTCCATGGCTATTTCTCTTATGACAAAAAAATCAGTTATAAATACATATTTAGCTCAAAAATTATCTTTTCCGTGTACCATTGATGGTAAGAAATATATTTATACTCCCCAAAGAGCTGGAATCTATTTTCTTTCTCTCTTTAATGGAGGAAAATATAAATCGCCTCAAGATGCGTTCAAGAGTAGCAGAAAAATCTTACAGACTCGGCCAGATGTGGCTGAGAAAGAGATATCCGCTGAAAGGTTAAGACCAACAACATAAATAGGAGGTGACAGAATGAAGAGAATCATAATTTCTTTTGTTGTGATTGTCTTGATGTTTTCTGTTGCTTCTGTGACAACAGCGGCAACAAAAGGAATGTATCAAGTCGTAAGAGGTGACTCTCTCTCGGTTATCGGAAATCGCTTGGGAGTTAAATGGAAAGATATCGTTAAACTAAATAATATCAAAAATCCAAATCTTATTTTCCCTGGACAGGAATTATTGATTCCCAGAACAGAGATGATTAAGAGGTGGAAAAAAGTCGGCGGCAACCCATACAAAGGAAGCCCTAAGTGGGCAATTGATAATTTCAATCTGCCTGATGATGTTAAGTCTCGGGTGAATAAGAATATCAAGAACGATAAGTTCAAGTGGTTTATCTTAAAAAGTGGACGAGAGCTTGAACAATTGACTTTCGGAAAAAAGAGAGTCAATACGAAGATCGTTTGTTCCTGGGATAAAACTAAGCTTTACGCAGCCAAGGACTATGGATTTAACAATTATCATGTAATTCATGTTCTGAAGTGCGGAAATTGGGCTTGGTTTAAAACAGAAACCTTACATTCTGAAAAAGTTTTGCCCGAAGTACCAATATTCTCAAAAGGTGAAGACAAGGGTCTTCCTCCTGTTCCTGTTTTCTCTAATCTTGAGGAAAGAGTTGCAAATGAATGTGGGTTTGACCTCTATGTCGGTGGCGGAATTTATGAAACAGATCGCTGGTTGAATAGAAAGAACAAGGATTATCATCATAATGGATGGTATGCCTGGGCTAAGGCTCGTTATCGACCATTCGGGTTTGAGTTAACGGAAAGAATCTCTGCTTGCTTAGGAGCATTTGTTTTCGGAGCAATCGGAGGCGGAGACGACCAAGAATATGACTATGGATGGAACAAATGGTTTATTGGCCCATCGTTAAAATTGATTGGGCACAAAGATCATTGGGACGCTGACTTTGACCTTGGTTTATGGGGTCAGCTTGTGAGTAAAGGCGATGTAGGTCTCTATAATAGTAAACAAGTTGACAATATCTCTGTTTTTTCTGCACATCTTAATCTGTATGAAAGACGCGCAGAAAATAAAAAACTTGGCCCAAAGACAGAACTTAATCTTGAGTTTACCTTGCCCCATGGTAGCAATCATGAACATAGTTGGAATGGGAATAATTTAGATCCTGATCCGCACAATAATCAGGTTTTAGAGATTTCCCTGATCCAACATATTTATGATTTTGAAATCAGTGATGATTTTATATTAACTCCTGGTTTCAATCTAGGTTACGTTAAAGAGTGGGGACTTGAGGATTCAAACTTTATTCAATTTGGACCTCGAGCAACTATGACCTGGAATAATGAGGATATTGTATCCATCTCAATATTCAATTATAAAGAGAATATTGGAGGAGATGGAGATCAATGGCACTGGGTTTCAGGTCATGTATCAATCTATGGTTTGATTAAGGCCTATGGCATTTCTCAAATCACTGAGCCAACAAATAAAGAACTTTGTTTTAGTTGTTTATAATTTTTTCAGTTAACGATTGTGAAAAATTCACAAATTCCAATTGGAACGTTAACATTATTTGACAAGATGTCAAAAAAGCCAAGATGGCTTATGAAAAAATTAAACAATTAACAAAGTTAATGAACCTATCAGAATATAATTTCTGTTAAATATATACTTATTAACAAAAAAAATTGAAATTTCGGAGGTGCACCAATGAAAGGAACATATAAGTTTATAATAATTTTGATGGTAGCAATAGTTTTGGGCATTTCTTTGCCAGCTGTTGCTGATGATTGTGAATCAGTACAATTCCAGGTGACTCCGGATGAGGTTGTTATGATCGTAGATCTCAATCTTGCCGGGATCAATGACTTGGAAGGTCAGAACGTTTTAGCTCATTCTAATTACTTGAACAATACTTATGGATATGAGAAAGATGTTTTGGCTCAATCTTTAGTAGAAAACGGAAAACTAGTCTTTCGGTTCAAAAATAGACAAGTGTCTGAAAGAATCTGGTTTTCTGTGCCGGAGTTGAATAGATGGATCGTTCCTTGTTCTCGTTTTTTGTATCCTGATAGCAAAGGGAACAATGCTATTGAAGTTATTTTCTCTTCTAATGAGATTAAACGAATTGAAGGAGAATGGGAGGAAGATGTCCCGGAAAAACTTGGGACACCAGATGTGGTCTATAAGACCAAAGAATAAACTAAAAGCCCCGTATTAAACTATATGCGGGGCTTTTATCTTTATCCATCCTCCAAAAATAATCCAAAGATTCCATTGCAAGGCAGTAGTTCGTAGAATATTATCAAAACTAGCTGCTACTATTAAGCTAATAGTTATGACTAATAATCCTAGTCCAATTATTTTTTCTTTTTTAATTGTTTTCTTAAATATTTTCAAAAGATATAATAATAGACCAATAATTATCCAAAAATAACTAATTAATCCAATGATTCCGTTTTCTACAAATATTTTTAAATAATCATTATGAGCATTTAAACTTCCTAATTTAAAACCACGATAAAATTCAGTTAATTTTTCAAAAGTACCAAGACCGTAACCAAACCATGGTTGCCATAAAGATAATGGCAAGATATCTTTCCAAAGCTTAAAACGCCAGACAATTGAACCATATGGATCTAAAGAAATTAATTCCCAGAGTCTTTCTCTAAAAACATCTGATAAAAAATAGGCGGCTAAGAATAACAAAGCGCCTACTAAAAGCATTCTTCGATATTTTAAAATACCAAAGATTAAGACAAAAAAAGATAAACAAGCCAAAGCACTTCTAGTATAGGTAGCAAAAAGAAGAAAGACAGATAATCCAATAGCAATGATAATTATTTTTTTATTAAAGATTAATGAAGAAGTTTTTTGAGAAGTCAAAAGTAAAGAGATTAATAATCCTAAAATAAAGAAAGTATAAAAAGCAAAAAGATTTGGATGAGCAAATGTGCCATAAATTCTTTGAAATCCTCCGAAATCATCTGTCATGCCTGAATTATTAAAAAACTGAATTAAACCAACAATAGCAGGAATAATATAACTAATTAATATAATTTTTAATAATAAATAAAAGTCTTTTTTATCTTCAATCAATTTATAAGCTAAAAAATAGAGAAGAAAGATAGTGGCTATTCTAATAAATTCTCTAATACTAGTAAATGTATCAATAGAATAAAAAATACTCAAAAAACATAAACCAATAAAAATAAAAATAGGATAAAAAAGTGGAGTCGAATAAATCTTTTTTACATTAATAAAGAAAAAAAATATTAAAATCAGAAAGACTAACCCGCCTATAATAACGTTAAGATTAATAGTAGGTAAATTAGAATAAATTTGAAATTCTATTTGACTAAGGATGTCTAAAGAAGGTCTTATTAGTGCTAAACCAAGCAGAAAATAAAAGAAATTCTTATTAAGTTTTCTATTGACTTTTTCCATAATATTTGGTAAAGTAATGACTTAATGGTCTTAAAAAATGATCAAATTTTTCAAAAAAATTAAAAATTTAGACAATAGTTCTGTAAAAGATATTGTTTTAGCAATAACTTATAAATGCAACGGTCGTTGTAAATTTTGTCATATTTGGAAAAATAAGGAACATTTTTCTTGTCAAACAACTGATTACAATAAATTACCACGAACAATAAAAAATATCAATATTAGTGGAGGAGAACCATTCTTAAGAGATGATTTATTAGAAATTATTAAAATAATCAGTAGACGATCTCCTAATGTTAAGATTGTGATTTCTACTAATGGTTTTTTACCAAGTAAAATTAAAGAAACAATGAAAAAGATTGTTAATTTTAGAAAAGATATTGGAGTAGCTATTTCTTTAGATGGGGTTGGCAAGGTACACGAAGAATTGAGAGGTTTTCCAGGTGGATTCTCTTTAGCGATAGAAACAATTCGGTTTTTAAAAGAACTTGGAATTAAAAATCTTAAAATTGCTTTTACCTTAGGTGATAATAATATTGATCAATTAAAAAGGATTTATAAATTAAGCCAGGAATTAGAAGTTGAATTTAGCTTAGCTCTTTATCATAATTCTTCTCATTATTTTCAAATAGATAAAAATAAAATTATTAATACTAAAAAGATAAAAAAAGAATTGGATTGGTTAATTGATCAAGAGTTAAAAAGTTTTTCTATTAAAAAATGGTTAAGAGCATATTTCGTTTGGGCAATGATTAAATTTTTAGAAACCAATAAAAGAGTTTTACCTGATTATTCTGGCATAACATCTTTATTCATTGATCCATTCGGAAAAATTTATCCTTCAGATGTTTGGGATTTAGAGATTGGAAAACTACGGGAGATAAATGATTGGGATAAATTTTCTAAGAAAACTAAAAAATTAATTTTGAACAATAAAGCTCCAGATAGCTGGATGATTTGTACTGCTCGTCAGGCAATGAAAAAACATTGGTTAAAAGTTGTCCGATGGATTATTAGAGAAAAATTTCTATTATTTATTCAAAATAATAGATACAAGAGAAATCATTCGGAAAAACAAATAGGGTTATTTTTTAAATGAAAATTCTTCAAATAAATAAATTTTTCTTTTTAAAGGGTGGATCAGAACGTTATTTTTTCGATTTATCTGAATTATTGTCTCAAAAGGGGCATGGTATCTCTATATTAAGCACTAATCATCCAAATAATTTTCCTTATTTTGAAAAAGATGATTTTGTTGAATATAATGATTTTTCCAAGACAGAAGGTATTTGGAAAGATTCTAAAAAAATAATAAGAATTTTTTGGAATAGAGAAGCGGCTAAAAAATTAGAAAAACTTATTAAAAAGGAAAAACCAGATATTGCTCATCTTCATAATATTTTTAGTCATTTATCTCCATCAATTATTTATACTTTAAAAAAACATAATATTCCCATAGTTATGACCTTGCATGACTATAAAATGTTTTGTCCTAATTATAAATTTTTTTCTCAAGGGAAACCTTGCTTTGATTGTATTAAAAGAAATAATTTTCGTTCTTGTTTAAATAAGAGATGTATTAAAAATTCATGGAGCAAAAGTTTAATTGGTTATTTAGAAGGTAAATGGCAAAAAGATTTTTTAAAGATAATAGATAAAATAGATATTTTTTTAGCACCAAGTTTGTTTATAAAAAGAAAGGCCATATCTGCAGGATTGCCAGCTAAAAAAATTATTCATTTGCCAAATTTTATAGATAATGAGTTTTTAAATAATAAAAAAATAAAAAATGAATTTAATCCTCAAAAATACATTTTATACTTTGGACGTTTAAGCGAAGAGAAGGGAATAGATTTATTGATTAAATCATATTTAGAAAATTCAGTTAAACTTTCTAAATGGATAATAAAAATAGCAGGAGAAGGGCCAGAACAGGATAGATTAAAAAAATTAAATAAACGTTATAAACAAATAGAATTTTTAGGAAAAAAGAAAATAGAAGAATTAAAAAAGATAATTTCTCAATCTTATTTAATAATTGTGCCTTCAATTTGGCCAGAAAATTTCCCCTATAGTATTCTTGAAGGTATGGGATTAGGGAAAGTAGTTTTATCTGCTCGAATAGGAGGAATGTCTGAAATGATAGAACATAAAGAAACGGGTCTTTTGTTCAATCCTGGAGATATTATTGATTTAACTAAAAAGATTAATTGGGCGATAGATAATCCTAAAAAGATTAAAGAGATAGGAATTAAGGCTCAAAAAGAAATTTTAAATAAATATAATTCAGAAAAACATTATAATAAATTAATTAAAATTTATGAACAAATTAAAAATAATTAGCATTTTAATTTTATTGTCTTTAATTTTTGCTTTAATAGGTGCCTTTTTAGTATGGCAACAAAATTGGTTTAATGTTGATGATAATAAGACAGAAACTCTTTCTTTTTGGAAGTTAATTCCTGAATTAACTGGTTTTAATGGTGAAAGAACATATCTTCTTCTTTTTCAAAATAATTTAGAGTTAAGACCATCTGGAGGATATATAGGTAGTTTTGGAATTTTAAAAATTAATAATGCTAAAATAGTTTCTTTTGAAATTCATGATACTAATATTTTTGATGGATTTGGCAAAGAACAAACAGAACCGCCAGAACCAATAAAAAATTATTTAAAAATAGATAATTGGCAAATGAGAGATGGCAATTGGTCTCCTGATTTTTCTATTTCAGCTGAGCAAGTAGAGTATTTTTATCACCTACAAGGTGGACATGAAGAATTTAATGGAATCGTTGGTGTTAACGCTACTGTTCTACCTGAATTACTAAAATTAACTGGACCAATTTATTTAGAGGAAATTGACAAGACCTTTAAACCAGAAGATGTTCTTTATGAATTAGAATATGAAGTAGAAAAAGGATATCTTGAAAGAGGTATTGATTTTGGTGAAAGAAAAACTGTTTTAAAAATTTTAGTAAAAGAAACTTTAAAAGAATTACTTGAAAAAACTTTTTTGGAGCAAAAAGAATTAAAAAATATTGTTTTTGAAGAGTTTGATAAAAAAAATATTGTTTTATTTCTCAAAAACAGAGAAAACCAAAAAATAATTTCTAAACTTGGTTGGTCAGGAGAAGTTGATAAATTTTATGAAAACGATTATTTAATGATTGTTGAGGCTAATTTAGCTTCAAAAAAAAGTAATGCTTTTATTAAAAGAGAGGTAGAGTATTATGTTGATTTGACTAAAAATGAATTAGAAGGTACTTTAAAGATAAGATATATTCATGAAGGGAAAGAGAAAGATTGGTTTAATGATGATTATAGAGCTCATCTAAGGATCTATCTTCCCTATGAATCATGGATCTTAGAAGCAAAGGGACAAAAAAATGAAACAAGTTTTTCTAAAGAATTAGGCAAAACTGTTTTTAATTGTTGGATTGAAATTCCAAGTGGACAGGAAAAGGTAATTGAAATTAAATATCTTTTGCCAGAAAGAATTAAACACGAAAAAGAATATAAGATTTTAATTCAAAAACAAATAGGCGTAGAAAGTATTCCTTTTAATATTACCTTAAAAGGAATGAATCAAAAAACATATATTAAAAATAAGATTATTGAAAAAGATTGGGAGGGAATAATCTCTTTTGAAAAATGAAGATTGTAATGATTGGTCAAAAAGGAATACCAACGCTTTTCGGTGGGGTTGAGCGTCATGTCGAGGAGGTGTCTTGTCGTTTGGCTAAAAAGAAAAATTATCAGGTTTATGTTTATACAAGAGACTATTATACTCCTAAAAAAAACAAGAAGTATAAAAAAGTTAATCTTATTCATTTGCCAACTATAAAAACAAAACACCTTGATGCAATCAGTCATGTTTTTTTTGCTACTTGTCATGCCATGTTAAAAATTAAACCAGACGTGATTCATTTTCATGGAGTCGGCCCAGCTATATGTCTTTGGATTCCTAAAATTTTTTATCCACAAGCTAAAGTTATTTTTACATTTCATTGTCGAGACTACTTTCATAAGAAATGGGGAAGATTTGCTCAATTGTCTTTAAAAATAGGAGAAATGATTGGTTGCTACTTTGCTGATGAAATAATTTCTGTTTCTCCAGAATTAAAAGAATATGTAATGAATAATTATAATAAAAAATCTATCTATATTCCACATGGAGTTAGCCAAAATAAATATATTTCAGCCAAATCAATTAAAAAATGGGGATTAGATAAGGATAATTATATATTATCCGTTAGTAGATTAATCCGTCATAAAGGTATTCACTATTTAATTGAGGCATATAAAGATATTAGAACAGATAAAAAATTAGTTATTGTTGGTCCATCTTTTTATACAGAAAACTATGAAAAAGAATTAAAAAAATTAGCTGATAATAATCCTAATATTATTTTTTTAGGAGCTCAAAAAGGAAAAATACTTCAAGAACTTTTTAATAATGCTTATATTTTTGTAAATCCATCAGAACAAGAAGGATTACCATTCACAGTTTTAGAAGCAGCTGCTTTTAGTCAATCTATTTTACTTTCAGACATTGAAATTCACAAAAAAATCTTAAAGGATTTACCTTTCTTTTTTCAAAATAAAAACGTGAAAGATTTAAAGAAAAATTTGGAATTTCTTTTAAAAAATCCTAAGTTAACTCAAGAAAGAAATAATAAATTGAAAAAATATACTAGATTTTATTATAACTGGAATAAGACTGTAGAAAAAACAATTTTGAAATATATATAATCTATAGTATAATATTGGTGATGCGAAAAAATAGAATTACTCAATCAATTATTGTTGGTTTAACCACCTTAGTAGCCGCTGCTACCTGGGCAGGGCTAGAAAATGTTTTATTTAACAGTGGTAATATAATTTTACCAATTATTGGCTTTTCTATTTTATTAATTTTTCTAAGTTTAAATTGGCTTTTAACTAAATCAAAAATAATCTTATTAATCACTCTTTTTTTTGTTTTAATTAGCTTTTTCTTTTGTTTTGGTTTTAAATTAGAATATTTTATAGTTTTGCTTGTTGCTCTTTTTTTCTTTTATTTGGCATCAGAAAGAGCTATAAATGAAAAAAAAGATAGAATTAAAATTGAAGTTATAAGAGTTCTTAAGAGAGGCCTTCCTTTTGTCCTTACGGGTCTTATATTAGTTATTTCAACTGCTTATTATTTCTCTCCTTTAATTCTAACTGGACAAAATGAAATTATTATTCCACGTTCTTTGTTTGATAAAATTATTGATCCAGTATTAGAAAGAATTGAAGGAGACATTCCTATCTCTCAAGTAGCTAATCAACTTGGTATCAATTTAGATATTAATGTAGCTATTGTTAGTAAGGATATAAAAAACGATCTTTATAACCAATTAAATCAAGAGATTAATAAACAGAATCAAGTGTATAAAGAATATGTTCTTTTTGGTTTAGCAATGGGTCTATTTTTTGCTTTAAAGATAATTAGTATCCCATTGATGTGGATGGTTATTTTATTGAGTTGGATTATTTTTAAAATTTTAGTTTCTATTGGAGCAATTAAAATACAAGAGCAAGCAGTACTTAAAGAGGTGATAGAAATATAATTATGTCTAAAGATTATTATAAAACATTGGGAGTATCTAAAAGTTCTTCCGACATTGAAATAAAAAAAGCTTATCGAAAATTAGCACTTAAATATCATCCAGATAAAGCGCCAAAAGATAAGAAAAAAGAATACGAAGAAAAATTTAAAGAGATAAGCGAATCATATAGAATACTTTCTGATAAAGAAAAACGTAATCAATATGATCAATTTGGTCAAGCTTTTGAACAGGGCCAATCTAATCGTGGATTTTCTCAACAAGATTTTAATTCTTTTCATGATGCTTTTGGTGGAGAAGATATTTTTGAAGATTTAGGGTTTGGTAGGATTTTTGAACAGATGTTTGGATTTAATACAAGAGATGGAAATGGAAGGGCTACTCAATATGGTCAAGATATTGTTATAGATCAAGAGATAACATTAGAAGATGCATTCCATGGAATTGAGAAAGAAATTAATTTACGTAAAATGGTAACTTGTTCAGAATGCAATGGCAAAGGAGGGAAAGAATTTAAACAATGTAATGTTTGTGGAGGATCTGGTTATCAACAAATACAAAATAATAGTATTTTTGGAATGATTTTTCAAAGAAGAGCATGTCCTGAATGTCATGGTAAAGGAGAAATACCAAAAGAGATTTGTAAAAAATGTGACGGAAAGGGGACGATTAAAGAGAATAAAAAAATTAAAATTACTATTCCATCAGGAATAGAAAGCGGTCAAGCTTTAAAATTAAGCAATCAGGGAGAAGCGGCTCCCTATGGTGGAAAATCAGGTGACCTATATGTCAATGTTCATGTTAAACAACACAAAGAATTTGAGCGCATAGGAAGCAATCTTATTTATAATCTTGCTATTGATTTCACTCAAGCAGTATTGGGTGATAAAATAGAAATACCAATTATAGATAGTAAAATTAAATTAAAAATACCATCTGGCACTCAACCAGGAGAAATGATAAAATTAAAAGACAAAGGCATGTCTAAGCTATACGGTCATGGTAGGGGAGATTTAATTATTAAAATTCAAGTAAGGGTTCCTAAAAAGATAAATCGTAAACAAAAGAAATTAATTAAAGAATTAAATAGATGTTAACAGTTCGTGATTTTTTAACTAACTTTCATATTGGAGCAGCTTCAGGTTGGGATGTTTTTATTGTATTAGTTTTTTTAATTGCTGTTATGGTTTATGGTCTTTTTATAGGTCGCAACAGAATGGTTGTTATATCAATTAGTAGTTATTTTTCATTTTTAATTGTTCAAAATATTCCTTGGTGGAAATTGAATTCATTCAATTGGTTAGGAATAGAAGATGGTCCTTCAACTTCTTTAAAAATTATTCTTTTTTTAAGCATTATTGTTTTGTTCTATTTTTTAATACCTCGTTCAATTCTGACTTCTGTTTTTAGGTTAAAAAAAAGAGGAACAGCTTCATGGTGGCAGTTGTTTTTATTAAGCATTGTTCAAGTAGGATTGCTAGCAATGGTTATTCTTTCTTTTTTATCAATTGAAGCAATTTCTAATCTCGGTTCTGTTATTAAAAAATTATTTATTGGTCCAGAGGCTCAATTCGTTTGGATAACATTGCCAATATTAACTATGGTTTTAATGCGTAAAAGAAGAAACAAAGATAAGGATTAGACTTGCTTTTTATTCAAAATATAGGTAATATCTAAAATTAGAGATATTAATTTGCCCCGTTAGCTCAGTGGT
>Ga0208771_1000089_pt1 | contig 56775 bp, 49 predicted proteins | sample AntAceMetag02UKX_FD_184775 | JGI IMG/M metagenome (GOLD analysis project Ga0208771, IMG submission 184775) | Saline lake microbial communities from Ace Lake, Antarctica - Antarctic Ace Lake Metagenome 02UKX (SPAdes) (version 2) | ecosystem: Environmental > Aquatic > Non-marine Saline and... | reverse complement strand
TCTAAAATTTTATTTTTAATTTTACCCATGAGAAAGTTTGTTTTTGTTGTGATTAACTGGCTGTAAGTTAATAAATTATTCCTTACACCCAACAAACTTTCTCATTATTTATGAATTTTTCAGGTTAAAAAATGAAATTATTTTTGATTTTAGAATATTCATTTAAAATTTATCTTATTTATTTCAAATTTAATTAAATAATGTACAAGCCAATATGTTGTTTTATTTTTCTTCATGATAATCTTCTTCAGCATTAACCCCCCAAATATTGTCCTTAGATTTAACTCCATTAACAATATTTTCAACTGCAATCATTGCTGTTAGCATTGAGTGGTCCATATTATTATAACGATGCATGCCATTCCTGCCTATCAAAAAAAGATTTTCAATTGTATCGGTAAAATTTCTAACCATATCAAATTCATCATAGGTTCCGAAATATGCAGGGTAAGTTTTTTCCATACGAATTACGGTAAAATCGAGAACGTCATTTTTGTCTATAATGTCAATTTTGCACAATTCTTCAATAGCAAATTTTCCCATATCGTTATCTGGTTTGGTCCAAATCTCATCCCCTTCGTTGCAAAAATATTCTAAACCCACCCAAATTTTATTAAGATTCTTAACCAGGTATGGGCTCCAATTATTAAAAATTTGTAATCTACCAACTTTAACATCTCTTTCCTGGATATAAATCCAGTTGTCGGGAACTATATTGTTTATCGTTTTTATTTTGGTATCGTTTTTTATTTTCATTTTGTCCAAAAGCAAACCAACAGAGATATAATCACGATAAACCAAGCCAATTGCAATTTCATTAACTTTTGCCGGAACCGAATTTTTAAAAGCACCGATTAAATCTTTCACAGGCATTGATGAAAAAATATAATTTCCTTCAACAGCAAATACTTCACCTGTTTCAAGATTTTTGACGTCAACACGAACAATAAAATTTTCCTTTTTATGAATTCCAACAAGCAAATGTTTTGTGAAAATTTCTCCACCATTTATTTTAATGCTATTGGCAACTTCTTCCCATAATTGACCGGGACCAAGTTTGGGATAAAGGAATTTTTCAATAAGACTTGTTTCGGTATTTTTTTGTTCAATAGATGTTTTCTTCTTAAAAATATTTTTAAAAGAATGAATTATTGCTTTAGAAATTGACAAACCCTTCACCCTTTGTGCTCCCCATTCAGGTTTTATTTCTTGGCAATCTACCCCCCAAACTTTTTTTGTATAATCCTTAAAAAATATTTTATACAACTCTTTTCCAAACCTGTTGATAAAAAAATCTTCAAGAGATTTTTCGTGTTTAATAGGAAAAAGCAAAATTTTTAAATAATAAAAACTAATTTTTACAATTTTAATAAAACCAAGATTGGTAAGAGTTTTAAAGTTTAAAGAAATAGGATAATCGAAAAATTTACGCAAAAAATATATTCTCGAAAGACGTTTACGAACCAACATTACTTTGTCGGAAATCTCGGGGTCGGTATAATTATTTGATGATTTATTGTGTTTTGAAAAGGAATTAAATAAAATTTCATCTTTAGATGGAGATGTTTGAAGTGGCATTATTTCTAACCACCAATTCATAACGCGGTCGGATTTTGAAAAAAACCGATGACCTCCCAAATCTATTCTATTGCCTTTATAATTAAGTGTCTTGGAAATCCCTCCAATGTGCTCACTTTTTTCAAAAACAATTGGATGAATATTTGTGTTTTTCAGTAATTCAAAAGCTGCGGTAAGTCCTGCGGGGCCTGCACCAACAATTATTGCTTTTTTCTTTATGCTTTCGTCATGCATAATACAAAGAAAAGCAAATTCTTAAAATTTATCAATAAAAACAAAAGGAATTTTTAAAGGTCTTCAGCAACAGGGTCAAGCATTTCTTCTTCTTCCTCTTCCTGTTTTGTGAAATAACGCTTTTGAAAAATAATTAACATAAAAACACCAATTGATATTGATGAATCGGAAATATTAAAAACCGGACGAAAAAACACAAACTCCTGACCTCCTAAAAAAGGAAACCAATTAGGATAATATCCTTGAATAATTGGAAAATATAACATGTCAACAACCCTTCCATGTAAAAATGTTCCATAGCTTACACTTTCGGGGAAAATAGTTGCAGCAGTTTGAGAGAAAAAATTGCCACTTTCACTAAATATTAATCCATAAAACGCACTATCAATAATATTTCCGATAGCACCTGCAAAAATTAAAGAAATACTTATTATCAATCCTGTTTTTTCTTTTTCTTTTGTGATTTTGAATAAATACCAACCAATTGCACAAATTGCCAATATTCTAAAAACACTTAAACCGAGCTTGCCAAATTTTCCCGCAAACTCCCAACCAAAAGCCATTCCGTAGTTTTCAGTGAAATGGATAATAAACCAATTGCCCAAAACATAAATATCCTGACCAAGAAACATATTGGTTTTTACCAAAATCTTGATTGTTTGATCAAGAATTAAAACAAGGAAAATAATTATTAGTGGTTTTTTCAAAATGTAATAATAATGAAAGTAATAAAATTGAAATTATTTATTTTTTAGAGTATTGCTTTAGTTTTGCATCAATACTAAGTGTTGCGTGAGGAACGCTTTTTAATCTTTCTTTTGAAATAAGTCTTCCTGTTTCTCTGCAAATACCATAAGTTTTGTTTTCAATTCTTATTAATGCGTTTTCTAAATTTTTAATAAACTTATGCTGACGAGCTGCCAACTGTCCGTTTTCTTCTTTGGATAGAACAAGATTTCCTTCTTCAAGCACCTTAAATGTAGGAGAAGTATCATTGATATCATTTTCGTTATTGTTTCTATATGCATCAGTGAGCAATTTTAAATCTTCATTTGCCTCTTTCAACTTTTTTAGAATTAATTGTTTGAATTCTTCTAATTCTTCGTCAGAATATTTTGTTTTAACTTTGTTTTCTTGTGTTTCCATGGTTTAAGTTTTTTAAAGAGTAAAAAATAGTTTAATTTATTACAATTTCTCAATATCAATATAAGTTTTTATATTATCAACAAGTTCTATAAGAATTTTGTTAAAACTATCTATTTTTTCAACAATCTCCAAAGACTTTGCTAAGGTTTCTGAGCAAATATATGTATAATTATTATTAATAGAAGAAATAATTTCATCATTTTTTTCAATTTGAATTAATATCTTGTCGGTTACATCAAAATTATTGTCTTTTCTAAGATTTTGAATTCTATTAATTAGCTCACGCGCAATGCCTTCTTCTCGTAATTTGTTAGTAATTGTTATATCAAGAGCCACAGTTAAATTGTTCATGTTTGCTACCACCCATCCCGGAATATCTTCGGTTACTATTTCTACATCAGAGAGCAAAATTTCAATTTTTTGATTATAGACAGTTAGTTCGTATTTTTCGTCGTGTTCAATTTTGTTAATATCATTTTGTGAAAAAGCACTAATTGCAGAAGCAATTTGTTTCATTAGTTTCCCATACTTAGGACCAAGGCTTTTAAAATTTGCCTTAATTTTTTTCACCAAAATATCAGACGCATCATTAATATATTCAACATCTTTAACATTAACTTCGGAAATAATCAAATCTTTGACAGCCTCTATCTGGTTTTTAAAATTTTCATTTAAAACAGGAATCAGAATTTTGTTTAAAGGCTGCCTTACGCGAATATTTGTCTTTTTTCTTAAAGATAAAACCATTGATGATATTTTTTGTGCAAGCTGCATTCTTTCTTCAAGGTTTTTATCTATTAAGTTTTCATTCGCATCATTAAAATCTGTTAAATGAACAGATTGGGCTTTATGTTTGTTTGTTACAGAATTCAGGTCAATAAAAAGCCTGTCCATAAAAAATGGAGCTATTGGTGAGGATAACTGAGCAACTGTTTCCAAGCATTTGTATAAAGTTTGATAGGCGGAAATTTTATCATCGGTGTAGTTTCCTTTCCAGAATCTTCTTCTGCATAAACGAACATACCAATTGCTTAAATGTTCATTAACAAATTCGGCAATAGCTCTACCTACTTTTGTGGGTTCGTAATCAGCATAAAATGCATCAACTTTTTTTATCAAAGAATTTAGCTCGGAGATAATCCAGCGGTCAATTTCGGGTTGATTTTCAACAGGAATGTCATCTTCATTATAAACGAAACCATCAATATTTGCATACAATACAAAAAAAGCATAAGTGTTGTAAATCGTACCAAAAAATTTTCTTTGTACCTCAACTATTCTCTTAAGATTAAATTTAAGGTTGTCCCAGGGTTGTGCATTTGTAATCATATACCAACGTGTTGCATCTGGGCCATATTTTTCAATTGTCATGAAAGGGTCAACTGCGTTTCCAAGGCGTTTTGACATTTTATTACCTTCTTTATCTAAAACTAAACCGTTGGAGATGCAAGTTTTATATGACACAGAGTCAAACAACATTGTAGCAATTGCATGCATAGTAAAAAACCAGCCTCTTGTTTGGTCAACACCTTCGGCTATAAAATCAGCGGGGAAATTATTTTTAAATTTATCTTTGTTCTCAAAAGGATAATGCATTTGAGCATAAGGCATACATCCGGAATCAAACCAAACATCAATAAGGTCGGTTTCGCGATACATTTTTTCTCCACTTTCCGAAACCAAAACAATGTCATCAACAAAAGGACGATGAATGTCAAAAGTATTATAATTCTCTACAGAAAAATCATCAGTAACAAATTTTTCAAAAGGATTAGAACTCATAAATCCGGCATCTATAGACTTTTTAATTTCTTGTTTTAATTGTTTAATCGAGCCAATACAAATTTGTTCGGTTTTGTTTTTTGTTGCCCAAATTGGTAATGGAACACCCCAAAATCTTGACCTTGAGAGATTCCAGTCAACAAGATTTTCAAGCCAGTTTCCAAAACGACCCACGCCGGTTGAAACAGGTTTCCAATTAATTGTTTTGTTGAACTCAATCATTTTGTCTTTATACTCGGTGGTTTTAACAAACCATGAATCTAAAGGATAATAAAGAATTGGCTTGTCAGTTCTCCAGCAATGAGGATATGAGTGTTCATATTTTTCTGTTCTGAAAGCCTTGTTTTCCTTTTTTAGCTTAACAATTATGTCAACGTCAACGCTTTCTTTTGATTTAGGGTCAAAGTTCGGGTCATATTCGTTTTTAACATAACGACCGGCAAATTCGCCCATAGCATCAACAAATTGTCCCTTTTTGTTTACCATGGTTAAGGAACCTATTCCGGATTGTTTTCCGACACGAAAGTCATCTGCACCAAAGCTTGGAGCAATATGAACGATTCCTGTACCTTCTTCAATAGTAACAAAATCACCAATTATAACTCTAAAAGCATCGCCATCTTTGGGTTGTTCATAGGGTAAAAGTTGTTTGTAACGAATGCCGTCAAAATCAATTCCTTTGTATTCTTTTTCAACTTCAAAATATTCATATTTACGTTCAGAATTTTGTTTGTCAGGCGTTTCAGAATTTTTTGGGAAATATTTTGACAAAAGATTTTCGGCAAGAATTACAGTAATGTTTTGTGATGTATATTTATTAATTGTTTTTACTTTAACATATTTTATATTTTTTCCCACTGCAAGAGCAGTGTTTGAAGGCAAAGTCCAGGGAGTAGTTGTCCAGGCAAGAAAAAATATGTCATCATCATTATTAAATAAAAAGTCAGATTTTTTATTTCTGATGACTTTAAATTGTGCAACAACAGTTGAGTCTTTAACGTTTTTATAACACCCTGGCTGATTTAATTCATGAGTACTTAATCCTGTTCCAGCAGCAGGTGAATAAGGCTGAATGGAGTATCCTTTATATAAAAGCCCTTTATCGTAAAGTTTTTTTAGTAAATACCAAACAGTTTCAATATATTTATTATCAAAAGTTATGTAAGGGTTTTCAAGATTTATCCAATATCCCATTTTCTTGGTTAGCTCGTCCCAGGAATCCTTATATTTCATTACTTCTTTTCGGCATTGCTGATTATATTTTTCAATAGATATGCTTTTGCCGATATCATCTTTTGTAATTCCAAGAGTTTTTTCAACAGCAATTTCAATAGGCAACCCATGTGTGTCCCAACCAGCTTTTCTTTCAACCAAATGCCCTTTTAATGTTTTATATCTACAAAAAACATCTTTTATAGTTCTTGCCATAACATGATGAATACCGGGCATTCCATTAGCAGAAGGAGGTCCTTCATAAAACACAAAGGGTTTCTTTCCTTTGCGGGAATCAATACTTTTTTCGAATATTTGATTTCGCTCCCAGTATTCTTCTATGTTATTACCTACCTTGGTTAAATCTAATGTTTTATATTCCGGATATTTTTTCATCATCTGCTTATCTCAACGTTTTTTGAATTTGCAAAATTAGGAAATAATTATTAAAATCTCTGTTTAGAAAATATTGTTAGAAATAATTTGATAAAATTACTCTGATAAAAATGCAGAGAATGATACTGCTTGAACAGATGATTTGATTGACAATTAATAGGCAGGATGTTTAAGGTTGGTTATATTTAGGAACGATTAACGAGCACTTTTCTCTCCCCTGAATATGTTGGTTATTGTTAATATAATTATTTTTATATCAAGCCAAAACGACCAATTTTCAATATAATAGATATCGTATTCAACTCTGGTTTTCATCAATGAAAGCTCTTTTGTTTCACCCCTATACCCTCTGATTTGTGCAAGGCCTGTTATGCCTGGTCTAATTGAGTGCCGATGTAAATAACGGGGAATAATATCTGCATAATATTCTGTATGATTAAGCATATGAGGACGAGGTCCAACAACAGACATTTGTCCAACAATTACATTAAAAAACTGAGGCAATTCATCAAGGCTGGTTTGTCTTAATATTTTACCAATTTTTGTTAATCTTTTATCATCTTTTGATGCTTGCACATGATCCGCATCAACATTTTCAATCATTGTCCTGAATTTTAGACAGGTAAATGATTTGTTATGGAAGCCGGTTCGTTTTTGCTTGAAAAAAACAGGACCTTTTGAGCTGAGCTTAATAAAAACAATGATGAAAGGCGAAATCCATGAAAAAAATAATAAAAGAACCATTATAGAAAAAACAAGGTCGATTATTCTTTTGAGTAACCTGTTAAAAATATTGGTAAATGAACCCTTTCTCAATGTGATTACTGGCATTAGGTCGAACCACTGGTAATGATGTTTGTATGATATAAAATCAGACACATCAGGAATCAGATGAAGACTTAAATGTAAATCAGAAGCAATAAGTTTTATAGAAGACCGATGCTTAGCCGGAATCTCTTTCATGTTTAAAAAGAGTTCGTCAATATTGTTTTTTAAAACCACATCACGCAAATCATCATAAGTGCCAACAATATTATGTTCTGCTAAATTTTTTGAATGGACAAAACCCTTAAAATAATAACCACTCCATGGATTTGATTGTAAATAATCTCTGAGTTCATCCGAATATTTATTATAACCGACTATTAAAACATCTTTTTTGTTAAATCCATATTTTCGAAAATAATGCAACAAAAAATCAAGAATTAAGCTCCAAAGAATTATTAAAAATGAAGATAGAAATACAGGAATAAAAAGCTTAAGAGTTAAAATGATTTCAAATCTTCCAAACGAACTGCCGACAATGAAAAGAAAGAATAAAATAAAACCAGCCATCAAAATTCGCTGAATTTTTTTCTTCCGTTCTTTTATTCTTGACATAGAATAAATCCTGAAAGATAAAGCGAGTATAACCCAGGCAAAACTTGCCAAAACAAACATCATGTACCATAAAGAGCTATAACATTTAATTGTTACATCAAAACAAAAAACATAAAGCATGAGATTAATTATGCAAACATCTCCAATTATTGAGAGCAAGGGAAATAATATCTGAAGACGTTTTTTCATGACTTACAAATTTTTTAAAATGATAATCACAGCCAAAATTAATCAATATTTATTAATGATTGAAAGAAACGATAATATGTTTCTATAATAGTATTCCAGTTATAGTTGAGTTTTATATTATTTAAATTATTATCAATCCATGTCTTAAATTCTTCCTTTTTATGCATTTTTTTAAGCAGGTTTGCAATATCAGCCTCAGAATTAAAATAGAAAGCATTTTCTTTTAAAACATCTTTGTTGTATGGATTGTTGTGAGCACAAATCAAACACGAAGCACCCATAGCTTCCAATAAAGAGGGATTCGTTCCACCGGCTGAATGGCCATGAAAATAAATATTGCTATAAAAACGCAAATTGTTCAATTGAACCTTATCATATACAGGTCCCAAAAACATGATTCGGTCATCCATATATTTTTTTACGAGAAATTCTCCATAGGCATTCTTATAATTCCCAATTAAAACAAGCGGAAAATCAGAATCAGTCTTTAGATAGGCTTTTATAATTGTTTCTATATTATTATCTGTCTGGAATCTCCCAATAAGTAAACAATACTGATTAGGCTTAAGGTTCAAAGCGGTAACTATTGATTCATCAGGACCATTAAAAATATCTGAACCATAGGGAAAATATTTTGCTTCAACATTGAACTTTTTTTTGACATAATCTTTTATAGGAACAGAATCAACAACCAATATATTGCTATGCTTTATTGCCAAATTCTCTGCTAACCGAAGAAAACGTTTAACTATAAAATTATATTTTGCCCGTTTATATTCAAATCCATCAAGGTTTGTAATAATAATAGTTTTTTTTGGATGGAGGCGGAACCAAACAGAGCTGCTGGTGTATCCAAGCTGATAGATGATATCAAATTTATGTTTCCTGCTGTCAAAAATACAGAATAAGTCATATATAAATTGTCCGGCAGATTTAAGCAATTTTACAGGGTCATGTTTGTGAATGATTTTCACATCTCTCCATTCTTTCCCTTTGAACGAATGATGTTTCGGGCTGTAAACAAATACTTCGTCACCCCTTTTAGCCAAACCCACAGAAAGCCTCTCGGCAAATTGTTCAAAGCCACCATATTCATTGGGTATTCCCCTTGTTCCCAGTATTGCTATTTTCATTTTATAAGACGCTTCATGAGTTTTGACGGATGGAAAAAGATGGATGTTAATAAAAACAGATATTTTAAAACAAAATTGTTTTCAATAAGAAACTTGCGATAAAAATGAATATACAAATAATTAAATCGGACTTTTATTTTTGGAGTAGAAACGCCAAAAATTTGTTTTCTAAGACTATATGTTTTCTTAATCGTATTAAATGCAAGATTACTTGAAGCACTTGAATCGTGTATCCTCATATTATAAAGCACTTCTTTCAAATTTAAGAACCTGTAACCATCTGCAACCATTCTTGCAAAAATATCATAATCTTCAGCAGGAACATTTTCCTGTATATATTGAAATTTCTTAAACACATCAGCTCTTGCCATTATGGTGGGGTGTTGCAGGCCGTGTTCTCCTTTAAAATACAAGCCTGTTATAGCTTTTTCATCAGTAGGAAAGTTAGAACGATTCAGAAATTTGTTTTTGTCAGAATGAAAGTAGGCAACATTACAACCAACACCAGCAATTTCAGGATTATTCTCGAGGAAATCAACTTGTTTTTCAATTTTAGATGGAAGAATAATGTCGTCAGGGTCGGCACGCATTATATATTTTGTTTTAACATTTTCTATTCCCTTGTTTAAAGCGTTAGCAAATCCTTTATTATTTTCAAAATAAATAAAATTAGCTATTTCCAAAGATTCAAATTCCTTAAGGATTTTTTTACTCTCATCGGTGGAACCATCATCAACGATGAGCAGGCAAGCAGGAAGTTTTTCTGAAGATAGCACACTTTGAATGAAGGCTCTTAAAAAAGGACCATTGTTATAGTTTGCTGCCAATATTGTAAGGTCTAATTTTTTTTGTTCCATTGGATGAAATAAATAAATAAACTAATAAAAAAGCGAATCTGAAAAATCCCATTTAAAAAGAGAAAAGGATTGCTACGTGATTTATAGCAAACCTTGAACCAGCGGTTCAAAACAAAAGATATTGTTGCAAGTGCATAGAAATTAGGTGTTTTTTGAGCATGTTTTGTAATTCGCAACAACCAATCTCTGTTTTTTCTTTGCTGCGACAACGAAGTTATCAAACTTTTGTCTTTAAGTGAAATATGAATAGTCAGATTTTCCTCACTTGGTTCAATTCCGATATTTCTTAATATAATTTTATATATTTTGCTTTCGTAATTATTTTTCTTTTCTATGTTTTGATGTATTATGCTGTTTTTATGAATTCGATAGCAAGTAAGGTATTCGGGAATGTTTATAGCAGGAGTTTTTGTAATCAACCACCACCACAAGGCATAATCTTCAACTATATCATGATTTTCAGGATAACTGAAGTCCTTTACTATGTCTTTGTAAAAAACCACAGATGAATTAACAAAATAATTATGAAAAATCATCCGTGGGAGTATTTTTTTGTATGGAGCATTTATTTTCCAACGGTCAATTTCAAGGTCATTTTTATCAATTAAAATTACCGAAGTGCCAACGAATCCATATTTGGGGTTTTTCTTAAGAAATTCTATCTGTTTTTGAAATTTTTTAGGGTGAGCTAAATCATCCGAATCAAAAAAAGCAACAAAGGTTCCCTTTGCCATGTTTAAAGCCAGATTTCTACTATAAACAATACCTTTGTTTTCATTATTTAATACATAGCAGATTCGTTTGTCGTTAAAAGAATTGATAATTTCTGCCGTATTATCAGTTGAATGGTCGTCAATAACAATTAGTTCAAAATTAGAAAAGGATTGATTCAATAATGATTTAATTGCATCTTTTATATAATCCTGACTATTGTAAGCCAACATTAAAATACTTAATTCAGCATTTGACATAAAAGATTTTTAAAAGTAATAAATGACACAAATGAAAAACAATGTATATTTACAGGATAAATATAAAAAGCGAAGCGAATATACAAAATAAATTAAATAGATGAAAAAAGCATCTCCAAAAAAGGGTATTATAAAGGAACAAGCAAAACCATTTCCCCCAATATTATCATGGATTTATGCAATTACAGTGATGGTTTTAGTTCCCAACGTTTATTATGAGCCGGTTTTGGAAGCTACATTTGTGCCCAAATATGAGGCACTCGGAATCGTTCTTTTATTTTTTGTATTTATCATTATTTTCAGGAAGTCTTTTAAATTTCCAGGTAAATTTTTATTGACCAATTGGGCCTTGCTTTTTTGGTTTTTATTAATAGTTATTTCTATTATTTCTCTAATAAAAGCAATAAATCCATCGGTTAGCATATTTGATATTTGCAGGTTGGTTTTGTATGCATTGTTCTTAATAATAACTTCCAGCATATTGATTAACAGCAATAATATAAAACCGTTTATTTTTTCAGGAATTATAATGGCTGTTATATTAACATCGGCAGGCTTTTACGAATATTTCAAATTTGCTTTCAGGCACATTGATATTGATTCATTATATAAAATTAAATGGTTAATGTCTCACAAAAATATTTTCATGTGTATTTTATATTTACTTACTCCTTTTCTGTATTACCAAATAATAACAACAAAATTCAGAAATAAAATAGTAACAACCATCATATTAGTTTTTTTGCTGGTATTGATATTTATTGTTCAAACAAGGGCTGTTTGGGGTGCTTTAATTGTTAACACATTTGTGTTGTCATTATTTGTTTTCTTATTCAGGAAAAAAATATTTAAAAAAAACACACGAAAAGATTTTATACGGGGACTTTCTTTAATTGCTTTTTCACTTGTATTTGCTTTAGCAATAGCCTGGATGTTAACAAACTATTCCCTGAATAACCCCAAAATAGCTTTAAGGTCTCCAAAAACAAACGAAGTGAGTAAATTAGATAAAAGAATTGCTTCGGCTGTTGATTCAAAATCTGAAAATTTCAAGCGACGGATTGAAATATGGGAAATAACATTAAAAATGGTTCGTGAAAATCCAATAATCGGAATTGGTGCAGGTAATTGGTCTATAGCCGTCCTATCATATTACAGCAAAGACTATTTATCTACATTCTATCACAACTGGCGACGTCCACATAATGATTTCATCTGGATATTAGCAGAAAAAGGAATTTTTGCTCTGCTCTCATATATATGTTTTTTTGGGTTTTTGCTGATTTATACAATAAAAATTCTAATAAAATCCAAAGATCCACATGTAAATATATTTGTAATCCTTATGATTTCTGGTATTGCGGGATATTGTGCAGATGCTTTCTTTTCGTTTCCTTACGAAAGAATAGAATTGCAAATTTTTCTGATGCTTTTTGCTTCAGGAATAATTTGGTCATATTATAGAAATTTTTCCGATAAGAAAATTAAGAATAAAAAAACATCAACAACGTTTTACATCTTTGCAATAGTTCTTCTTATTATATTATTGAAATTTGGAGACATTTGGATAAAATCAGAAATAAACAACAGAAAGGCAATCGTTGCTACTTCAAGAGGTCAATGGAATAACGTAATTAAAAACATAGATAAAGCCTATTCGCCCATAACACAAGTTAATGCTCTTAATATTCCTTTATTATATTATAGTGGCTCTGCACTTGTTAAGTTAAAACAAAACGATGCAGCAAAAATAGATTTGGAAAAAGCCCTAAAACAAAACCCCAACTCAGTAATCGTTTTAACACAGTTAGGATTTGTTTATGGCATGTTGGAAGATTTTCCTCTTGCTATAGAAACATTTAACAAAGCCTTGGATATATATCCTATTTATAAAGAAGCCTTAATGTACAGAGGTATATCATATTATTTTAGTGGCATGTATAAGGAATCTTTGAACAGTTTAAATTTGTGCAAAACCAACCAAAAAAATGAACAATTAGATAAGCTGATTGAAATGGTTTTCAAAAAATTAGAAGAAAGCAATCAAAGTCAAAAAACTAATATTAAGTAATCGGCAGAAATAAAACATTGAGCATTATGGTTTAACTTTAGCTCTGTTTTATTTATTACTATTTTTAGTTTTTATATACAAGCTCGTTCCTATATCTTCATATTTAATCAATGTTTGATAGTTCTTAAGATTAAGGCTGTCGGTAAATCCGTAAACAAAGTCGGTTGTGCTGTCAACACCATTAATATTGGTAAGATTAAGTTTTATGCTTTTGGAATCAATGTAATAATTAATAGAAGACTCAAAAATCCAATTGTTACTAATTGTTTTATTGGTTTTTTCATTATGTGTGAGTTCGTCTATTATTTCCATAATATCTTTATTGTGTGAGTCATAAGTCCATGTTTTCGAATATTTTAAACCAAGGTTAGATGAAAAATGAAATATTAGCATTGAAAACACAATGATACTTATTATAATTTGTGAATAGGACTGTAATTGAGTTTTAAAAATTTGTATAAAAGAGTCAAGAAAATAATAAACAAAAAAGCTGAAAATCGGAATAAAAATAAATGCTGTTCTACCATATGGGTATTTCGAATTAAATAAATAATGCTCAAAAACTACCCCAATAATTAATATAATTATTAAACTGTAAATTTTCAAAAATTTCAGGGAAATAGGTTTTTTAATTAGAATCAGCACAAACCCGAGAGGTAAACTAACAATTACTCCCAGCTTGATTGCCACAAAAATCCAGGAAGGATATTCAGAAAAGTATAAAGAATAATATATAAGAGAATCAATGCTACTGATTAGACTGTCTGTGCCAAAAAAAAGCTCACTAAGTTCATTTAATAACAAAAGTCTCTTTACACAAAAATACAATGGAATAACTGATGCTAGTACGAAACCAATAAATCCAAAATGAATTTTAAAATCTTTTGTTGGATTTTTTTTTAGCAAAAAGAAATATTGAATTGTAAATATTAGCAAAATAGCGATATAATAGTTAATTGTCGAAAGGTTGGCATATATTGCAGGCAAAGCAAAAATCATAGAAAAGATAAAATCTTCAATTAGCAATTTATAAGATAAATAAACAAAATTTCTTTTCAATAGAAAAAACAAACTTATTATTACAAATCCTAAAGAAAGGCCATATCCTCTTGCTAATGCAAAAAATTCGATTAAAATTGGGTTGAATAGTAATAAGCTACCTCCTATAATTACAAACCATTTATTTCTTGATTTTTTTAGGATAAGAAAACAACCAAACAGGTAAAGTCCAAATGATAAAACATTTGGAAGTCTTAATGCCAGTTCGCTATCCCCAAACAGATTACAACTAACTCCCATTAGAAATGTATTTAGAATATGGTGGTTAGCAGAATTTAACCTAATTCCTTCTTTAAAAATAAAATAACTTAGGCTTTCGTCGCAAGTAAAAGATAAATAATAAGCCCTAAGAATCACATATAAAAATAAGCTTATGCAAATTCCTAAAGTAAATACAATATAAATTAATTTTTTATATTTTATTTTAATCATTCTTAATATATTGAAACTAATAGCAAAAAAACGAAAGTAGATATTATATTGAGACTATTCCTTAATAAGATAAGATGCAAATATAACATTAAAAACATTTGAATTTTGCTACTATTAATGCTTGTTTTGAACAATTTTACTTAAGTTTGACAAAAATTTATACGTATAATAAAAACGAAACCGTGAAATCTATAGACGAATTGTTAAGCTATTACAAAGGCAAAAAAGTCTTAATTACAGGACATACCGGATTTAAAGGTTCTTGGTTGACGATTTGGTTGCATTATCTTGGAGCTAAAGTAGTAGGATATGGATTAGAAACGAATAATCCAATAAGCAATTATGAGCTATCAGGAATTTCGACAAAAATAAAAGACATTAACGGAGATATTCGCAATAAAGAAAAATTGTTTGAAGTATTTAATGAAGAAAAACCCGAAATAGTTTTTCATCTTGCCGCACAAGCATTAGTAATTGATGGTTATAATTTTCCTCTCGACACTTATGAAACAAACACCTTGGGAACAGCGAATGTGCTGGAAGCTATTAGAATAAGCAACTCTGTTCATACTGCAATTTTTATCACAACCGACAAAGTTTATGATAATAAAGAGCGATTATTGCCTTATCGTGAAGATGAACCAATGGGAGGATATGACCCATACAGTTCTAGCAAAGGAGCTGCAGAATTAATAATAGCTTCATATCGCAGTTCTTTCTTTAACCCGAATAGTTACGAAAAACACAAAAAATCAATAGCTTCTGTACGGGCAGGAAATGTTATTGGTGGAGGCGATTGGGCGGAGAATCGCATTATTCCTGATTGTATTCGGTCAATTGAAAACAATAAAATAATTGATGTTCGTAATCCTAATGCTGTTCGACCATGGCAATATGTATTGGAGCCTCTCGGAGCTTATCTTGTCCTAGGTTCTAAGATGATGGACGAACCGGTAAAATATGCGACAGCCTGGAATTTTGGTCCTAATCCTGAAAATACAATAACTGTTAAAAAATTGGTAGAAAAACTAATTGAAATATATGGTCATGGAGAATGGAAAGACACTTCTGTTTCAGAAGCCTTACACGAAGCGAATTTGTTAGCTCTTGATATAAACAAAGCAAAGAATTTGTTGAACTGGAGTCCTATTCTGAATTTTCAGGAAACTATTGAGTTTACAGTAGATTGGTATAAAAAGTACAAAAATACCAATGTGCTTGAAATGTGTAATCATCAAATTGAAAAATATACTCAAATTTGGAGAAGTAAAAGCTAAATAATTTAACTTCAATAAGAAAAAAAATATTATGAAGGTGTTAATATTAGCAGGAGGTAAAGGTTCTCGATTGAGCGAAGACTCGGCTGTTAAACCAAAGCCTTTGATGGAAATTGGCGGAAAGCCAATTCTGTGGCACATAATGAGCATTTATGCTAATTGTGGATTTAATGATTTTGTGATATTATTGGGATATAAAGGACAGATGATTCAAGATTATTTTTTGTCTTACCCCGAACCTAACTGGAAAATTGATTTTCTTGGAACCGGACTTGAAGCTAAAAAAGCACAAAGGATTAAAAAGGCTGAACACTTGATTGATGGAGATTGTTTTTTTGTTGCTTATGGAGATGACCTTTCTGATGTTGACCCAAAGAAAATTTATGAATTTCATAAAAAGCACAATAAAATAGTTACCCTAACTGCAATGCCATTAGAATCTAACTTTGGAGTTATTGAAATTAACTTAGAAAATGAAGTTCAAAGTTTCAAAGAAAAGCCAAGAATTGAAGGTTATTGGATTAATGGAGGATTTTTTTGCTTTTCAAACAAGATATTTGATTATTTGAATGACGAGGAAGAATTAGAAGACATGGTGTTTCAAAAATTGGCTACTAAAGGAGAAATAAAAGCTTTTAAACACAATGGTTTTTGGAAATCTATGAATACAAAAAAAGATATAATCGAGTTCAATAAACTTTTTTCGGAAAATAATGCTCCCTGGATGAAGCATCAAGATAGATAATTGGCTTGAAAAAAGAAATCGGTATTTTTTGTTATTAAAACGCCAGGGAAATTTTATAAATTTGAATAATTATTTAAATATTTTTTTAAAAAAATACTCTTATTTGATTAGAGCTAAATAATCTGATAGAATTATGAAGGAAATACTAAACAAATATTTCAAGTATATCGTTTTAGCAGCATTAATTTATATGCCCATTTTTGGGTATTTAAATATTTTTCCGATTAGGTTGTTTGACGAATCCCGATTGGCTAATAATGCCTATGAAATGCTAAAAAACGGTGATTTTATTGTTACTTATTATAAGGGAATTCCTGATATGTTTAACACAAGACCACCTCTAATGATTTGGCTTCAGGTGTTATCAATGAAATTTATCGGAGTAAATGAATTATCAGTTAGATTGCCTGCAGCCTTTGCCACTTTATTCACTTGTATAGTTTTGTTAATGTTCTCACTAAAATTCTTGAAAGAATTTTGGTTTGGTTTTATTGCAGTCATTGTATTAATTACATCCCATGGATATGTTTGCGAACATGTTAGCCGAACAGGAGATTATGAAGCTTTGTTAATCCTGTTTACTACATTGAGTGGTTTGCTGTTTTTTGCATTTATTGAAACCAAAAAAAATAAATTTCTCTATTTGTTTTTTGTTTTCACTGCATTTGCTGTTTTAACTAAAAGTGTTACAGGATTGCTTTTTATGCCGGCATTGTTGATTTATAGTTTAATACAAAAACAATTTTTACCAACTTTAAGAAATAAGCACTTCTATTTTGGCATTATGATTTTTGTTGTACTTACACTTGGGTATTATTTGCTGAGGCAATTCCAAAACCCGGGCTATCTTCGTTGTGTCTATAATAATGAACTTGGTGGGCGATATCTGCATTTGTTAGTAGGACAGAAACAAGGATTTTGGTATTATTATAACAATATTATTGATTTTCAATTAACTAAATTATGGTATTTGTTAATCCCCTGTGGTTTTTTAATTGGAGTGTTTAGCAAGGATTTAAAAATTAAGCGAATTACTTTATTTTCGTTTTTAATGATTCTTTGTTTTTTCATAGTTATTTCGCTCGCTCAAACAAAATTAAGGCATTACGATGCTCCGCTTTATCCATTTATAGCTATTTTAATATCTGTATCTATTTATTACATTTTAAATCTATTAAAGAATTTAAATTTAATTAATCAGACTCTAATAATAAACATAGTCCCTTTTTTGTTTTTGTTTTTGATAACAATAACTCCTTATCAAAAAACCATAAATAATACTTATAAACCCAAAGAATATCCTTGGGCTCAAGAGTTTTATGAGATTGGGTATTTTTTACAGGATGCAGTAAAAGGTAAATATAATGTTAATGATTGTTTTATTCTTTATGATGGACATGATGCAAATCTTAGATTTTATTTAAACATATTACAGGATAAAGGGATTAAGGTTTCCTTCAAAGATTGGCAAAATCTGAATCCGGATGATTTAGTTATTATTTGCCAAAGTGATGTTAAACAATATGTCGAAAAAAACTACAATTACAAAAAAATTGAAGAAATTGGCAACGCAGTAAAATATAAAGTATATGCAAGAAAATAAAAAGGAAATAGAAATTTCTGTAATAATTCCTATTTATAATGAAGAGAAAATAATTCCGGAATTATACAATAGACTGAAAAATTCTATTTCAAAATTAACACAAACCTACGAATTGATTTTTGTTAACGATGGGAGCAAAGATAATTCATTATTTGAGTTGATTAAGCTATCAGAAATTGATAATGGTGTTTATTATTTGAATTTTAGCAGAAATTTTGGACATCAAATTGCTGTCACTGCTGGTCTTGATTTTTGCCATGGAAAAGCTGTTGTTATTATTGACGGAGACCTTCAGGATCCTCCTGAGTTAATACCCGAGCTTTATAATAAATTTAAAGAAGGCTATGATGTTGTTTATGCAAAAAGGGTCGAAAGAAAAGGTGATAGTTTTTTTAAAAAAGCTACAGCAAAACTTTTTTATAGAACACTTAAAAGATTAACATCAATTGATATTCCCCTGGATACTGGCGACTTCCGCTTGATTGACAGAAAAGTTGTTGATTATTTAAAACAAATGCAAGAACAGAATAAATTTTTACGTGGGCAAATTGCATGGTTAGGATTTAAACAAACAGAAGTTTTGTTTAATCGAGACAAAAGAAAATTCGGCGAAACAGGTTATTCTGTTAACAAAATGCTTCATTTTGCATTGGATGGAATTACCAGTTTTTCCGATAAACCCTTACAATTTGTTACTAAGTTAGGTTTTTCTATTTCGTTTGTTTCCTTCCTTATTATTTTATACGCTATTTTTTCCCACTTTGTCCTGAACAGAACTATTACGGGTTGGACTTCAATAATTATTAGCTCGATGTTTATTGGTGGTGTTCAACTTATTTCAATTGGAATTATTGGGGAATATATTAACCGAATGAATAAAAATATTCTTAACCGGCCATTGTATATTATTGAAAGTACGAATCTAAAAGCAGAAGAAAAATAAACACTCAACTATTATCAAGTATTTTAAAATTAAACATGCCATAGATTCTCAAATTAAAATATTTAATTTAACCGATGATTTCATCAGTCAAAAATTGGGAATATAAAGGTGTAGCGATAACCGGCTATTGTTCAAATGCTTTCAATAATGTTAGTTTTTTTAAAACCATCGACTATTTAAAAAAATGCGGAGTTAATTCAATTGAATTAGTAATCACTTGGTATCAGGATAATAATTATTCAACCGAAATTTATAAACATCAACAAAAATCAGTTGACGACCTCCTTTTAATAAAAGCGATTCAATACATTCATAAGCAGGGTTTGAAAGTAAATCTTAACGTGCATGTTGACCCTTTTCCTGATAAATGGGGATGGAGAGCTAAAATTGTTCCTAAAGATGTTTCACGATGGTTTGAAAGCTATCAATTGTTTATTGAGCATTTCCTGAAAATATCAATAAAATATAATGTTGAATTATTTACTGTAGGAACAGAATTCATTTCATTAACCAGACCGGAACATTATAAATATTGGTCAGACTTAGTAAGTTATATAAGAAGTTACGATAATGGGTCTTTTAAAGGAAAGTTAACATATCTTGCTGATAAAACCGAAATTTTTGGTATGAACGAATTTTTCCTGGGTAATAACCAGCCGATAAAAATTGAAGTATTAGGTTCGGAATTTTGGAAATTATTTGATTATATCAGTATGTCGGCTTTTTATGGAGTTGGAAATATTCATCATCAAACCCCCGATATTAATTCTATTATTGAAGACTGGAAAAATAAATGGATACCAAGATTAGAAAACTGGAAAACAAATCTTCATACAGACAAAAAGGTTTTAATCGGAGAAATAGGTTATAGAAGTATTGATTATTCACACCGTGTACCCTCATTCCATTGTGGTATTGCCAACAGTAAAACAAAAGATAAATTTAATCAGCAGTTACAGATAAATTGCTATGAAGCTATGTTTCAGGTATTAAATAATGTTGATTGGATTGAAGGAATTTTTTTATGGGAGGAAGAAATTAAAAAACATCCAACTTTTTATAATGCTAAGAACACTGATTTTTCGATTATTAATAAAAAAACAGCCCAAATAGTTTTAAAATATTATAGGAATTCTGATGATATTGAGAAAGTTGATGACATCCAAAAAGACCGAAAAGACAAGCTTCTAAATTTTTATTACTATGTTTCTTATTGGTTGGAATTGAATTTAAAAAAATTAAAAAAGCTGCTCATACATCTCTTGAAAAATTAAAAAAATAGTTAATAATGGGAATCAAGGGTTGGATTTTCTAACTTATTCGCTTATAGCCACGAAGACTCAAAGACTCAAATTATTCACAAAGAAAAATTTAAAATATAAATAGCAACTTAGTGCACCTTAGTGTTTTAGTGTTTTAGTGGCAATAATATTCTTAACCCTTGATTTGCATTAATAAAAATTCTATTTCTTACGCACCAAAATCATCATATCTCTTCCATATTTTTTCTGCCTGACTTTTGAAGCATTGAAATAAGCGTCATAGTTTTTGGTTTTTAATAAGGTTCTATCCGAATCATCTATGTGGAAAACTTTGAAATCAATTACTTCTAAGCCGATTGAGTTTAGAAATTCTGCCAAAATATTATAATTAAAAAACTGTACAGGTAATATTCCTTCTCCGCTTATGAATAAGTTAAACTCTTCTTCATTAATTTCTTCACTAGTTGTCAAACCATTTTTCAGATAACTCTTCATAAAATAATTTGATGGTCTGATAGAATGATTTGTAGTAATTGCAAGCAAACCGTTTTTATTTAACAATCCCGATAAAGCTGTAAGAAATGCTTCAACAGAGTAACTGTGAATATGCTGAATCACATGACTGCACAAAATAAAGTCTGCATTTTTGTTAAATGCTATTTGATATTCTTGCAACGAACCTTGAAAAAGCCGTGTTTTATCTTCAAGATTATTTAATTTAATAAACTCTTTTGCTTCTTTGAATCGTTCTTCATCAGGTTCAAAGCCATCAATTTCATTAAAACAAGATGCAAAGTATGGAATCAGTCTTCCACTACCACATCCCGCATCTAAAAAGTTTCTTTTTTTCTTTGGAAGTAAGTTTTCAAAATAACTTTTAATAAGATCCAGTATGATGTTTTCACTTTCAATCCAGTAATTTTCATCTTTTTCTTTGATGAATTGAACTATCATTTTGTCCTGTTTGTCAGGATAGGTATAGGACTCCATATTATATATTTGCCAAAATTCAGATGTTTTTTTGATTAAAAACCTCAGCAAACATAGTATTTTATATTTTGCTGTAATGATAAAATGGAATATCTTTAATTTTTTATTTTAATATCATGAAGAATCGCATTATCCGACATAATAGTAAAGATGTAATATTTGAACTTATTGATGGTGAAATAGTTTTACTCAATCTTGCCAATGGTAACTATTATACAATTGACGGTCTGGGAGTTATTATTTGGGAACTAATACTTAAATTGGAGAATTCTAAAGACATTGTCAATTATTTATTCAAACTTTACAATCATATTGTTGATATTGAAATAGTGAAAAAAACAATCTTTGACTTTGCGGATGAGCTTATTAATGCAAAGCTGGTAAGTTTAATAGATTTTAAGCAAACAAAAGCTGGTCAGGAATTAAACGAATTTAATGAAACAAAAATATTACCGGCTTTTAAAAAACCAATTTTACAGACCTATCAAAAAATGCAGGAAAAATATGCACACCCATGTGGAATTAAACGAAGCGACGAATAAAATAATGACTAAAGATACTTATGCAAAACCTCTGATTACTGTTATAATTCCGGTTTATAATGGAGAGCAATTTATATCAGAAGCCATAAATAATGTTTTAGAGCAAAATTATCCGGCTTTGGAAATTATTGTTATTAACGATGGTTCTACTGATAACACCGAATTTGTTGTGAAAAACCTAGATGCAGATTTGCGATATTTCTACATTGAAAATCAGGGACCTTCCTTTGCCCGAAATCAAGGTGTCAAATATTCTACAGGTAATTATATTGCTTTTCTTGATGCAGACGATTTATTGCCCGAAAACAATCTTAGCATCTTGTCCAAAGAATTAGTTCAGAATACTGAAGTAGATATTGTTCGAGGATATGCACAGCTAATGAAAAAAAATCTTTTGTCCGGAGTATATGAAACTGAAGGCGACCCACGTTTTTCTTTCCCCGCATTTATTGGCGCTGCTCTTTACCGAAAGGAAGTATTCGATAAAGTAGGTTTATTCGACACATCTCTTCATTTTGGCGAAGACTCCGATTGGTATATGAGAGCAACTGAATTAAATGTTAGGATGAAATGGCTAGACCAAGTTACATTGTTTGTTCGCAGGCATGGAAAAAATATGACCGAAGGAAAGGATCTTGTTCAACTTAATACTCTTAGGGTTTTTAAAAAAGCTGTTGACCGATTACGCAATCAGAAAAACGGATTCCAGGAAAATCATTCCTAAGATGGTTTTTTGCAAAAATAAATAATCTCATTAGGGTCGAAGCCATATTTGACGATATCTTCCGATGAAAACTTTTTCACATACAAATCTTCAATAACAATAAATCCGGCTCTTGACAATCTATCTTTGAAATCTTTACCATACCAACGAACATGGTCTTTTTGCCCAAAAGCTTTTTTTCTTCCTTCAGAGGTTATAATGCTAAAATCTTCATAAGTGATTTCCCTGTTATAATCTATCGACACCTGAAAAATCCCCCAGCCTCCTTTTTTCATTACCCTAAATAATTCTGACATTGCAAGTTTATCATCAACAATATGCTCAAGAACATGAGAGCATAAAATAACCTCAATCGAATTGTCTTTAAATGATAATTTCGTAATATCTTCTTTAAGGATTTTTCCTTTATAATCGATAAATTTTAAGCTTTCAGGCAGTAAATCACAAGGGAGGTAGGTTATGCTTTTATGGTTAGAAAAGACATCGAAAAAGAACTCATAAGGAGCAAATTCAAGTAATGTTTTTTTTTGAGTACTGAAAAGATTAGTTTCATCATTTAGGTATTTCCACAAAAGTCTATGTCTCTCCAGTGAGCTGCAATTTGGACATTTGACATTTTCTGCATCAAGAGCTTTATTTTGCTCGTTTTTCCATGGATAATAGGGAGCAAATTTTTCAAATTTCGACTGACAAATTGGGCAAATCACTTTATTTCCCTTATGCTTTTCAATCTCTTGTTGTTTTATATAATTTCTGATATAATCTCTGTGCTTTTCAGAAAATTTCAATGCATTATCTTTAATATTATTCTGGTTTTCCATTTTTTGAAATGATGATAATATTAAGTTGTTTTATTTAAATCCAAATATCGATAATATTTCCAAAGCTTTCTAAAGGGCATAAAAATACTGGTTGGCCATATCGTTTTCCGTATTTTAAGAAATTTCATAATTTTAAAAATCTTAAAATCCTTACTGTTTTTTTGCCATACACCTGCCCAATGCATAAAAAACACATCCCGAATTATATCGTCCTGAATTGTTTGCATATTTTTCATGAAATATTTTTTCTTACGTCCTGCCCAGAATTCAACATAATTTCCCGGATATATGTTTGAATCAAGGAGTTTATACAAGCTTGTGTGTTTTTTGTTAGATGTGACAATCAAATAATTTATAAAAGGCTGCTCCATACAAGAAAGCTCCATGTATTCTGACAATTCCAATGCGCCAACCAAGCTCATATCTATATCATCTCTTGAAATATTATTCTTTTTCGACACTATGAAACCGGTATTGGCTCCATAATTAATTTGTTCATTACTTAATAAATTTGCTTGATAAATTGAGTCCTTCCAAACCCATTGCCTAATTGAAGGCAAATTTGAAAAAGATGTTATAAAATCAAAATCAGATAATAAAGGAAAAACAAAATCAATATTTTTTAAGACTAATGTATCAATGTCGATATATACAAACTCTTCAAAGGGACCTTGCCATATAGCAAGTTTTCGGTAATGACCAATAATTTTAGAATGAAATTTCAAACTTATATCATCACAATAATCAAGAAATTCAGCATCAGAATAAATTGAAAAATTGTACCTGGTTTTTAATTTTGATATTTCTGTAATATCATCTTTGAAAGGAATCAAGCATAAAGAGAAAGTTGGATTAAACTTCCTAAAACTATTAAGAAAAGCTATTGTTAAATCAATAACACCGTCATTAGATACAAAATATACTCCTCTTGAAATATTTTTTGTCATTTGTTTTCTCGTTTTCTTTTAAGTGCTTCTTTTAAAACCGAAGTATAATCTTTTAGGTGTTCTTTCTTTAAAACACCTTGATTAGTTGTATGTATTCGTCGTTTATAAACAACTTTGTCAATCATCTTCGTGTTAATATTTAATTCTTTGGCTCTGGCAAACCAATCAATAAACTCCGCTAATTGAAGGTTTTCATTTAAATCCCCAACTTTTAAATAAGAGTTCCTTTTAATTAACATTGATCCCAAATGATATCCTGGAAGAATTTTTAAATCATTTCTAATCAAATGACTTAAACTATCTATTAATTCTGGACTAATAAATTGCTCAACCATACCAAAAGCCATCTCTAAATTCGGGTCTTTATCAAAAGCATTTAATAAAACATCTTGATGATTCTGGGTCCAGAAATCATCAGCATCAAGAAAAGAAAGATAAACACCTTTTGACATTTCAACACCTAAATTTCTTGCAGCAGCAGCACCTTTATTTTCCTGTTGAACAAGTTTGACTTTTGAACCAAATTTTTCAATCTCTTTTACACTGTTGTCTATAGAACCATCATCAACTATAATAATTTCCATTGGTTTAACCGATTGGTTTAATACACTTTCAATTGCTTCACCAATATATTTTTCGGTATTGTAAACAGGAATAATCACACTGATTTCCGGAATCGTTTTTCTATCCTTGTGTGGCTGACGAACACGGTCTAGGGACTTTTTAAATACTTTTAACGCATTCAGTTCGACAAGACTTTTCCCTTTTGTCATATTGTTTTCATGACGACGAACAAAAAGTGTAACTTCCTCCAGTTTTTTTAAGTTGATATTCAATTCTTCAGCTCTTTTAAACCAATCAGAATCCTCCCCAAATTTCATAAACTCATCAAAAAGACCAACCTCATTAAATGCTTCCTTCCTATACAGACCTGCTCCAATGTATCCAGGAAATGATTCTTTTGGATTACCGGCATAATCATATTTTCCTGATGTTTCATTCTTTTCTAAAATCTGAGCAAATCCATGAACAACTAAAATATCTGGATTTTTTTGAAGAATATCCACAAGCAAATTTAGATTGTTCTCAGGCCATAAATCATCCACATCTAAAAAAGCAATAAATTCTCCTGACACATCTCGGATTCCCCTGTTTCTGGCAGAAGAAGGGCCATCATTTTCCTGGTAAAAATATCGAATATCAATAGGTAGATTTTTGATTATTTCTTCTGAATTATCAGTTGAACCATCATTTACTATAATAATTTCTAATGCCGGATAATTTTGAGATAAGATATTTTCTATTGCTTCTTCAATAAATTTTTCACCATTATAAACAGGCACAATTACACTAACTAAAGGTTTTTGTTCACTTGCTTCCGGTTTTGCTTTTATTGCCAAATAAGATTCCGGTTTTGCTATATAATTTGAAATTACTTTAGGAATATCAGCAAAATCACTTCCTAATTCAAGAGTAAATCCTGGTAAAGATTCACAAAGTTCATTAATGTATTCGTGAGTATGTTTTCCAACATAAGGCAATTGCGACATAGTTGTAAATGCCATTGCTCTGCTCAAATGCCAATGAGAAACATCTGAAATTCGAGTGTCTTTTCTATGGTGAATTTCAGGAGTGAAAATTGCCTTTAGTGGCATTTCCGTTAGAATTTGATTTTTTAAATCGGGATGAAGAAATAAAACAGCTTTTTCCTGTTTGAAGTTTCTGAAAGTTTTAATATGGGGTTTGTAAAACGGGAATTTATCAATGTCTTCAGTATTTATTTTAGCTGTTGAATAAAGGCTGTAAACTGTAGGTTCAGGTTTTGATTTAACTATAACATAGTCATCGCCAACATAATAAAAACCATTTTCTAAGCATATTATTGATGTCGATGATTTCCCCATCCCACCTTTTCCTGAAATCAAAACAGCTCCATCCTTAGTTCCAACTGCAGCGGCATGAAGAAGCTGGCAATTATTTTTTTCCATCAGCCAGTGAAACATCGTACGAAATGGCGAAGAAAAAACCCAATAAGGAATTTTTTTGGCAGTTTCAACCCAGTAAATTCCGGTATTGGATTCTAAATCCATTACGTTGACGGAAAATTCACCCCAATGAAAAGCTGTTTTTATTCTTTCACTTGTAAATCCCCAAATGTCACCACGATCAGTAAAAGCCTTCCTTTCACATGGTGGCGGAACCATTTTAACTGCAGTGGTTTCGCTTTCCCAAACACAAATTGTTGCATCGGGAGTATTTGTTTCAGGAATTCTTAAATGCTCTAAAGCAGGAGTTAGATAAGGAACAAGAGTTTCTCCTGCAAACGAAAGACAAACTTTCATCCCACCAATATTAAAAAAATGCTTTATCTCATTAGTCGTGGAAACAGCTTTTTGAAATTTCTCTAAACATTGGTTAAAGAATTCAATTTGTTCTGATTCGGTTTTTTTTGGAACGTCCATATTAGCAATAACTTACTATTTATTCAGGCTTGATTTACTTGAATTAATTTTTTGTTTTCAAAAGTAAAAATCTCGTTTGCTTGTTTTACAACACTCTCATCATGGCTTATTAATAAAATTGCAGGATTATAGTTAAGATTGTCAATATTATTCATTATTTGTTTTACATGATTTTGGTCAAGGTGATTTGTTGGCTCATCAAGAATAAGTAATTTAGGTTTTCGGATTAATGCTCGCGCAATAGCGATTCGCTGTCTCTCACCACCTGAAAGCTGAACACCGTCTTCTCCAATTTGTGTTTCATAGCCATTAGGTAAGTTCATTATAAATTCATGAACTGAAGCTATGGTGCAAGCTTCAATAAGTTCATCATCCAATATTTCTTGATTTCCATAAAGAATGTTTTCCTTGATTGTTCCTGAAAACAAAGGAGTATGCTGCGAAACAACTCCTATTGAAAGTCTTAAGTTTGATAAATCTAAATCTTCATAAGGAATTCCTTCGGCAAGAAGCTGTCCTTTTTCCGGTTTATAAAAACCAAGAATGAGATTTATAATAGTAGTTTTTCCTATTCCGTTAGGACCAATAATAGCAATCTTAGAACTGGGTTTTATATTTAGTTCAAGCTCTTTTAGTAATAAATCTTTTTGATATTTAAAGGATACAAATTCTATAGTTAAATTACCCTGAAAATCAATTTGCTTAGTACCAAAATATGGATTTAATTCAGTCTTAGTAACTAAATTATGAAGCGTTGTTAATGATTCATTACCGGTAATTATATCTGGAAGAGAACTAGTAATATTTGTAATATATCTACTAAGAAAAATTGCAGCCATATAAAACGAAAGGAATTCACCAAGAGTCATTATTTCGTTTGCGACTGCTATTCCTCCAACTATAATAATAATTATACCCAGCATCCCTGTTAACACTTCTTGTAACTGAAAGTTAATGGAATAAACTATTGCCATTACATTGGTCTTTTTCTCCAAATCTTTTAGGGTGCTTTTTTGTGTTTTTATTTCAGATTTTTGTGCTGACTGGATTCTCGTTAAATCCATATACCTTAAAACAAATAAAACTCCTGTACTGAATATCTCAAAAGCACGTTGAAAAACAAATACTTTTTTCTTAATTATTTTACCCATCCAAAGATTGGAGAAATATATTAATGGAGTCAGGACAACAATTATTAGCAATAGATACCAATTAAGAAAGGCGAGCACAACACCCAAAGAAAAACTAATGACAAGTGAAGGCAAAAGTCGCGAAACTAAGGCATTACTCATATGCGACAACCTTTCAGTGTCTTGAATTACTCTTGCGTGAAGAATTTTTTGGTCAGCTTGCGTATGAAAATTTCTGGAAAAACTATAAAGCTTTATTATTATATCTTTTCGAAATTTATATATTGCTTTATTTATGATTTTTATGTTAACTGCTTTTAGTAAAACAGATGCAATAGAATTTAAAACTCTCAAAATAAAAATTGCGATTCCAATTTGAATTAGAGTATTAATCTCTTTATTTTGAATTACTTCATCAAAAGCATAACGGACAAGTAGAATAACTGGAATGATTAAGATTACTTGAGCAGAAGAACCAATGGAAGTTAATATTAATTTGTATTTATCTTCTTTGTAAAATGCCCCAAAATACTTCCATGCGAGCTTATTAAAAAAATGATTTTTTGAATTGTATTTATTGTTTTTCGATATCATTTTGTGATTTAATTGATTTTCCAAAACTCTTTGTAAAATAGTAAATCAAAATACGAAAATAGTCTTTTCCTTTTGTTCGGAAACACAAATAACCTATAAATCCAATTATATGCATGAAAATGTTGGTTTTATTAGATTGGTGCAGATAAATTATGAATAATTTATAGAGTTTAGTGAACAGTTTATCAGTATAATCATCTGAGTCTTTTTGACACTCTTTATAGACAAGTTTTTCAGCAAGAGTAATCTTTATTTTCGATAATTCATTAATAACTTCAAATGGAATATTAGCACCGAAAACTTTAACCAGATACTCTAAAGCTTCCTTCACCTGCATTACGACTTTATATTTCTTTACTTGCAAAATAAAGCCTTCCCAATCAATATCAAATTCTTCTGATTTAATTAGAAAATAAGCATCAGCTACCCATCTAATTGGAGGTTCTTTGTTCCATTTAATACCGTGGACAAAAGTGTGAAGTAGCATATCCGTTGGACAAAGTGAGAGAGTTCCAGTTTCAATAACTTTTATTGGAATAGCTTTATCCCAAAAATCAGTTTCGGAATTTAAATCATGTGATTCAAAAAAAGGATGCCAGTGAAGATCACATTCAAATCCTGAATCATCAGTAAAATTCATGCTTTTTCCAAACTTTAAGTTATAGTCTAAATATTCATCGAATTCCGGTTTCCAGTCTTCCTTTTTTAAAACCTCTATTGCTTGTTTTGCCTGATTTATCGGAACCAATATATCAAGGTCAAACATCGGTCGAACACCAATATCTTTATAAATCAAAGAACTTAATGCTACACCTTTAAGAACAATTGTGCTGATATTTGCCTTTTGAAACAGGTCTAAAACTTTAATTGAATCATATAAAAGTTTTTGATTTTTATACCAGGATAATCGATACACACCTTTAAGCATATTCATTCTGGGGCCTTTGTAATTTTGCTTTAGAAGGTTTTTGAATAATAGTGGTAATAATCTAAAAGAGCCATGGTCAATTACACCATCAAGGTCAACTAATGTAAGCCATTCTTCTATTGCATTAATAGCTCTTTTATCATCCAGAAGTGATGCGGTTAACAAAAGTTCTTGTTCATATGTTGGAAAAGGGCTTTCAGCAGAAGCTTTCATGGATACAATTATTATAAAAAAGGAGTCAAATTTACAAAATTAAGCGATTATTGAAATTCATCTTTACCGGAAGGCCAACCTTTTTCATCAGTGTCGTGTATTGGATCCAATAAAAGTACATCCTGCATATCGGCATATACATGTAAAACAGGGTCTTCGAAATTAGAAATAATGTCTTTATATTTTAATTTTATTTCTTCTACATCCAAATTAGAAGATTCAACGATTTCATCATTGTCAATGATTACAAGATTTTCTGCTATTAATTTTTCAACGAACACTGTTATCACATTTTCAACTTTTTCTTTTTGTCCTTTAAAAATATTAGTAACAATCCTGCTAAGCTCGTTGAGGGTTTGATTTTGAGTAATTACCTCCCATATCACAACACCGCTTTTATCAAAGCTGTAATAATGACCATTTTTAAGGTTAACCAATATGGTTTCTCCTTCAATGGTATCATGAACAACATGCGGATAATTAACTTTAATTCTATCATTATCTTTCATTCTTTGTTTTCGGATTTATTTAGATTTAATTCAAGCCTTTGCTATTTTATAAAATAGTTATGCAAAATTAGTAATTGCATTCTTAATTTACAAGAATTTGCTTGAAAAATGAGTAGTTTAGAATATATTATAAATATGAAAGAGAGATTTAATATATAAACAATTTATAAGATTTAAGAAAAAAAGTCAAATCTGTTTTAGAAAACAAAACCATTTATGCTACTTTAATTTTTTCTCACTTTGTAATTTAGAAACCACCTCGTTGATCATATTATCAAGTTTTGGATTTTCTTTGTTTGTTTTACATTTATTGAAACAATCCAAAGAATTTTGGTATTGCTCAAGATTATAATAAACCACTGCCAGATTCATAAGGGCGTCTGTGTAGCCGGGATATATTTCCAGGGCCTTATCAAAGCATTCAATAGCTTCTTGATAATTACCCAACAATCCGTTGACGGTTCCTAAATCTTTCAAAACCATAACAGAATAAGGATTTTGAGTTAATGATTTTTCAAAATCCAATTTGGCTTCATTAAGCTTGTTCAAACTCATATTGGCTTTACCTCGGAACCAAAGCACTGGTCCGTTTCTGGCATCAATCTGAGCAATTGGCGAATAAGCTCTATCAATAAAATATATTACTTGTTGATTCAGCCCACTGTTTAATGCAGTATAAGCATATTTTGTATTTTGTTCAGCCCTTATCCATATTCTTCCCACTATAAGTGCTGCAATTAAAAACATTATTATAATTCCTATAAATATTGTTCGTGTTTGTTTTTTTATTTTAGTTTTTACAGGAAAGCTTTGATGGTAAATCCAAATAATTACAGAAGCCATTAACATAAAAAATATTTGCAATTCAATTCTTTCATACGGGAATGAAAATGATGCCAAGAAACAGTAACCAAATATTCCGGAAATCATAAAAATGACGAAAAGCCTGGATGTAGGATTGTTTGATTTTATTAAAATTCGAATTGAATACAGAAGCAAATAAAAGAAAAAAGCCAGATAAGCCAATAATCCAAATATTCCCTTTTCGGCAAACAACCATATAAAGTCATTATGAGGACGCCGCCAATTATGAAAATAATTTTTTAAATAATCTGTCTCGAAATATGAAGGAACTACAATTTTCCAGTTTCCTGTACCAATGCCCAAAACCGGGTGTTTTTTTATCATTTTTAATGTAATCTTCCATATTTCCAATCTCCTTTTGCTCGTATTATTCTCAGATTTTGTGTCGAAAATTGACGAAATGCGTTCATTGATTTTTGTAATTTCTGCTGAATTTTTGGGTGCTGATTTATTAACAATAATTTTTGAATTTTTGTTTAAAGAAATATTAAAAGAACGATTTGTAATTGCCCAGGCTATTAGAAATGCAAGAATAAATGATATTCCAATATACAGAAATCCGCGATAGTTTTTTCTTTTATTATTTTTTGTAAATGTTTTTTTTCGAAAAATAAGCATAAGCACAAAGCTCATTAATCCGAAAAAAAACAATGCAAGATAAATTGAGCGAGTTTGAATAAGCAAAATTATTGTAAATAGCAGAAAAATTAAAATTGAAGGAAATACTTTCCGTGAAAAATCAGCAGTAATGACATTGTAAAAAAGAAATGGTAACAATAAATATAAACTACCTGCAAAAACATTTTTGTGCGACTTTATACCATTAATTTTCATCAATGATTCTAGATCGGAATGCCCGAAAGCATATTCAAAATATTCATAAAACCCAATAATAATATATATAACGGACAAGATAAGAATCGAGATTAAGAATGGGCTAAAATTATCTGAATTAATTAAAAGGCTAAATGTTGCTATCAAAAACAACAAGAGAAGAACTAATTTAAATATATCAAAAATGCCCTCCGAAGGATTTATTGCATTGAAAAGTGAAAATATCGAAATAAGAATTAAAGCCAGCCATGATATAACAGCCCCACGTTTAAAAATACTCATATCAGGAAGTTTATACTTGGGGGCTAATATGAAAAAAAAATAAAAAAACAGTAAAAGACAAGCAAGTAGAAAAAATTTTGGAATAAGTGTTAAATCAATGACCTTATTATAATAAAAAACGGGAATAACAAGAAGAGACACTAAAGAATAGAACCATAACAACTTTATTGGAATCTTTAATGTTGTAGCTTGTTTGGAAATGCGGTTTTTTTTTGACATTTTATAGAGAATGTTTGTAAAATAAGTGTTATACAAAAGGACAATAGACCACAAAATTATAAAAAGTAAACTATTTTCGTATAATTTATTAAATCAGTAATAAAAATCTGAAACAAAAATTTAATAATAATGTAACAAAGCTTTCATATTTATATATATTTGCGTTTTCAAAATATATTATCTCATGTTTAAATATTTAAATTATATTCTAAGGTTAATAATCTTTTGGATTGTTCTGTTTTTTTTCCAAAGATTAATATTTATTGTTTTTCAAACTGCTCATTATGATTGCGTCAATTTTTCCAATTTGATGCTGTGTAATTGGTATTCCTTGGGTTTGGATATTTCCATGACAAGCTATTTTTTGTCGCTTCCCGTAATTCTTCTTGCGGTGTTCAATTATAACGGCAAAAAAATCATAAGAAGAATTCTTTTCATTTATTTCACGATTTTTATTATTTCTTCTTCTTTAATTTTAATTTTTGATATTGGTTTGTTTGCAGAATGGGGTTCTAAAATAAACGGAAAAGCTCTTTCTTATTTAGCGTACCCAAAAGAAGCAATCGGGACTGTTGGCTCTTCGCCAGTATTACTTTTGTTAATAGTTTTTGTCGTTTTAAGTTTTTTGTCAATTTGGGTATTTAAAAAATTTGTGCACAAACATTTAGTAAAGTTCAAATTCAATATTTTTTTAAAAATATTTCTTCCTGTTATTCTTTTAGGATTATTGCTTATTGGTGCTCGTGGTGGTTTGCAATCTCACCCAATCAATAAAAGGTGGTCATATTTTTCAAGGTATTCAGTGCTTAATCAGGCAGCAGTAAATGGTGTTTGGAATTTCGTTGAAGTTGCCACTAAACCGGACTTAGTTAAAGAAAATCCTTATAATTATTTTGATGATGATGAAGCAATTAAAACAGTAAAAGAAACCTTTCAAACTTCAGGAGATTCAACCACCTATCTTTTTAAAATTAAAAAACCAAACATTGTAATGATATTGCTTGAAAGCTGGAGTGCCGAAGTTACAGGTGTTTATGGAAACAATAAAAATGCTACTCCACAGTTTGACGAATTAAGCAAAGAAGGTTATTTGTTCACAAATTATTATTCAACAGGTTTTCGAACTGAGCAAGGATTTGCTGCTTTGATTTCAGGATTTCCATCACAACCAACAACAACTATTATCAGGAAGTTTGGAAAATTTGAGAACCTTCCAAGCATTGCACAAACATTAGATTCAAATGCTTATCATAGTTCTTATTATTATGGAGGTGATTTGGAATTTGCAAATACTAAAGCATATATGGAGTCATCAGGATTTGACAAATTAATTGGTCAGGATGATTTTAAATATAAAAACAGAACTTATTGGGGAGCTTATGATGAAGAATTATTTGATTTTACGGTTACTGACCTGAAGAATAATCCCGAGCCATTTCTTAGCATAATTATGACAAGTACAAATCACGAACCTTTTGATTTTCCAGTCGATATGGGATTTTTAAAAACAAATAAATATTATAATACCGTTCGTTATACCGACAAATCTTTAGGTGAATTTATTAAAAAATCAAAAGATGAGAAATGGTATAAAAACACAATATTTATCATTGTTGCCGACCATGCCCACCACAATCCTATGGGACGAAAAAATTACGAAATTAAAAGACATTGGATACCTTTTCTAATTTATGGAGAGCCATTAAAAGATGAATACAAAGGTCAAACTTGTGATATTATCACTTGTCATAGCGATTTTCCGGCAACACTTCTTTCGCAATTAAAAATAAAGCATAATCATTTCCACTGGAGCAAAAATGTTTTCAATAAATATTCACCAGAATTTGCCTTCTATTCTTTTGATGATGGTTTTGGTTGGATAAACCCTAAGCAAGCTCTCGTTTATGACCATAAACTTGGCAATACTGTTTTTGTCAAAAACAATAATATTCCATTAAAAGAAAACGAACTATATCTTAAACAGGGAAAGGCATATCTTCAATTGCTTGTTAAGGAATATATAGAATTTAATAACTAAATTCTTGTTAAGAGTTTAATATATTTTTGTGGATTTAATCATTTCAATGTACTTTTTGCGTTTGTGAAAATTAGATACAATTAGTTTAATATTATTTTTTGACGGATTGTAGGTAGTTCTATTGCCTGTGCAAAATGAGATTAAATCTTCAAAGCTTGCAACATTTTTTGCATGTTATATTTCGGATGTTGATGTTATAATTATAAATTTATGTTAGTATTAATTTTGATTTATATTATTATTTTTTTAAAAGGAAATTTATTCCAATTGCAAGATTCCATATATCTGAGAAACCAATTGCTTCTGTTTCTTTGATGTAATACCACAGATAATTATCAAGTGTGCTTATTTCAAAATAGATGTTTATATTATTGAATAATTTAAGATTTTCGTTTATATAGATGAAATTGTATGAAAATAGGGGAGCAAAACGTATAGCATTTGTGGCATAATAGCCATCGGGATAATATTCGGGCAAAAATATAAACGTGTTATTTGTAATGGAATAATTTAACGAGAACCCAATGGAATGAATTAACGAAAGATTTTTTACAATAGAATGCTGAAAGATTTTAAATGTATTTTTATTTGCAATCGTATGAATATCTTTACCTCCAATGGACGCAGGGACAAGTCCATATAGTAAGTCGGATTGCATTTTGTCAGAGAAAAAGGAATAACCAATACCTGTTGAAAATACTCCTATGTTGCCTGCAAATTGAATTTTAATATGGTCAGGTTGTATTTTATGAATGAATTTTTCTTGCGCATTTACACAAGAATAAGAAAATATGAATATTGAAAATATAATATATGCTATAAATTTCCTCATATTAAAATGGTACAGTTTGTATTTGAAAGGTAGAATCGGAAACATAAACTTTATAGTAGTTCCGGGCTTTTATATATGCTGCTGTAAAGTACCATGTATTGCTATTATTGTAATGTTGTTCAAATGAGTAACAGTGAATATGCCCATGAAATGAACACCTGACGTTATTTAATGTAATAAAATGATTAAAGGTATTTTCGCAATATTCATCGAACTGGTCAGAAAATGGAGGAATATGCGAGAATACAAAGACATGATTGTAAAGTTGGTTGACAGAAAGATTATTGTTTAACCAGTTGAAATCAGGGTAAGTATTATTGTTTTCCCAAATAATATCATCAAAGCATACGAATTTTGTTTTATTGAACGCGAAGGTAAATGAAGATGCACCATACATTTGCTTATAGATTAAATTTCCGTTAGACAAATAGTCGTGATTGCCGATTATCATAACATACGGAATCTTGAGCTTAGACATTTTATCATTTGTCCAGTGAAATTCTTTATAAAGTCCTCCATCTGTCATGTCGCCCAAATGAATAACAAAGAGTATGTCTTTGTCGTTGTTAATTTGTTTGATGGCTTCTTCAAGAATAGAATATTCAATATGTGTATCGGCAATTATGGCAAAATAAAAGGTATCGTTATTTGTTATATTGATTTTTGAAATTTTCTCAATATTTTTTATGTTTAAGTTTTTTTCGTTTTCTTCGAGATTTGGAACTTCGTAAGGGCTAAAATCAAAGGAGTTGCAAGATGTGCAGAAAAGCAAAAGAGTTATAAAATAATATTGAAATTGATGAATATTCATTCGCATAAAAATTTAAGAAATCCTTGTAATGCCGATCTTTTTTAATATGTAGATTACAGGATGCAATGCTTTATAAGCAAGTAATTTTATTTTATTCCAGAATTCATTCATATTATTAGTGATTGATTTTTTCTAAGCTTTACCAATAAATTAATCTAAATCACTTGTTATTACACTTTTAATATTTTTGATAATTATTATTGTAAAGGAGTTCTATTTTATTATTTTTAAGTTGAACAATACTTTTTCCTGTAATATTGATTCAAAACAAATATTCTTATAATTCAATTCTTAAACTCCATTTTCAATATTCCACACAAAAGCTCTTAATCCTTGTGCCGGAACTTTTTCATCTAACTTCTTTATTCGGGATAAAAGCGACTCCACCTTTTCATCTTCAACCATAGTTAAATGAGCATTGTTCAATTCGGGCCAAGTGTGCGTACCTTCATGTGGTTCTCCTTTTTCTGATCCTCTTCCTTTAACATCCATCCATTGGGTATAACCACGAATGGAGAGTTCGTCTAATATTTTCTGTACTTCAAATGTAAGTGACTGATTATATGATACAAATACTGCTTTCATCTTTTTATCTATTTTAAATTAATATAAAACATACAGGATATAATGTAAATTTCATTACATCCTGCAAATAATTCTTACTACATTGCTAAATTCTTATTTGTTCGTTCAATGGCTTTCTTTTGGTGTTTAATTTTACCTACTCCGAATACGGTGTAAATTGTTGGAATAAGAACCAAAGTTATTACTGTTGAGAAAATTAGACCTCCAAACACGGTAATCCCCATTGGTCTCCACATTTCAGAACCACTACCTGTTAATACAATCATAGGAAGCATAGCCAAAATAGTGGTTAAAGAAGTCATCAATACAGGTCTTAATCTGGAACGACCGCCGGAAACAACAGCTTCCTTAAGTGAATATCCTTTATTTACCAATAAATTGATATAGTCAACTAAAACAATACCATTTTTAACAACAATACCTACCAGCATCACCATTCCTATCATTGATATAACATTAATTGTGGCATGGAACAGGTATAAGGAAATAAGTACGCCTGTAAAGGCAAACGGAATAGAAAACATGATAATGAATGGTTCGGTTAATGATTCAAACTGTGAAGCCATTACAATATAAACCAATACTAAAATCAAAACCATCAGCATTAATATATCACCAAATGAATCTTGCATATTTTCAATGCTGCCACCATATTCAACAGAAACACCATCAGGAATATCCATTTTTGCAAGCTTTTTATCCAATTCCTTTTGAACAGTGCCAACATCAGTACCAAATACGGCTGACGAAACTTTTACAAGCCGTTGTTTATTCTCTCTTTCAATGTTAGGTGGTGCGTAATAATGTTTGAGTTGGGTTATTTCGCTTACTTTAATTGAGTTCCCCTTAGGGGTCATAATACTTATGTTTTCAATATCATCTGTAGAATGCCTATATTTTTCATCGTAACGCACAATTACATCATACTCATTCCCATCTTCTTTATACTTTGTTGCAGTTAATCCTGTAATTCTGTTTCGTATAACACCTGCAACCATAGCCGTATTCAAGCCAAAATAGGTCATTTTTTCTTGATCTAAAACCAACTTCATTTCTGCTTTATCCCTGTCACGGCTAATTAAGAGGTCTTTGGTTCCTTTAATCTCTTTCAAAGCATTATAAATATTTTCAGCAACAATATTTGTTTTATCAAAACTCTCTCCAAAAATTTTTATTTCCATCTTGCTTCCGCCACCCATACCCATAGCGGCTGATTGTCTAGAACTACCTGGGTCAACATAAAATTTTTCAACTTCTGCTAGTTTTTCAATGTCATGGCGCAATTCTTCACCAATTTGGAAAATATCCCGATCGCGCTCATTCTGAGGCTTCAAAGCCATTGTATAAGTTATGATATAGTTCCCAGTTTCTTGAAACATGGATGCTAAACTATTTTCGTCGCCAACACCAGCACTGGATGAAACTACAGTAAATTCCGGATATTTAGCTATAAACAATGAATCCAGATAATGAGCTGTTTTAACGGTTTCATCAAGTTTTACACCTTGAGCCAATTTAACCTGTGCTGATAATTGATCATTATCTTGCGGTGGCATAAATTCCGAGCCTATAAACTTTAGTAAAAATAACGATGACCCAAATATTATTGCGGCTATGCTAACGGTTACCCAACGATGTCCAACGGCCCATTTTAATATATTTTCATAGACATCATCAATTTTAGTAAGCATACCTTGAGAGAAGTAATAAAGCTTTCCTGAAGAAGTGTTTTTATCCGGTTCTTTATATTTTAAGATAGTTGATGACAACATAGGCACAAGCGTCAAAGAAACAATTACAGATGTAACAATAGCAATAGTTACAACCCAACCTAAAGGTTTGAATAACACACCTGTCATTCCGCCAAGCATTGTTAGTGGAAGAAAAACTGCTACAATTGTTAATGTAGAGGCAATAACAGCAAGGCTTACTTCATTTGTGCCATAAATAGCAGATTCCCGGGCAAATCCACCCCGTTCAAGTTTCTTTGTAATGTTTTCAAGTACTACAATGGAGTCGTCAACCACCATACCAATGGCTATGGAAAGTGATGAAAGTGTAATTATGTTAATTGTATTACCTGAAATATACATATAGATAAATCCGGCGATTAAAGAAATTGGGATTGAAAGTGCTACAATTAAAGTTGACCTCCAACGCCCTAAGAATAACATAACAACAATAACAACAAACAATAATGCATAAAGTATAGTTTCGGTAAGATTACTTATAGAATCCTGCGTATTCGTTGATGTATCCATCAAAGTTGCAATTTGTATATCGGGAGGTAATGTCGGTTCTATTTTTTTTAATTTTTCTTTAATTTTATTTACTACCGTAACAGTATTGGCATCAGAAGTTTTTTGCACCATTATTCTGACTGTTTTATTCCCGTTAGCCCTTTCGTACGATTTAAGGTCTTTTAAACTGTCTTGTACAGTGGCAACATCTCTTAAATAAACAGGATGCCCATTTACATTACTGATAATAAGATTTTTTATTACACCACTATTTTCAAATTCACCTTCCAATCTAAGGGGAATGTCTGATTTTCCCATTTCAAGATTACCTGATGGTAAATTAATATTATTAGCAGCCAAAACCTGTCCAATTTGTTCAACAGACAGATGATAAGCATCCAATTTTCTAGGATCAATATTAATATTGATAGAACGTACAGGTGCACCAATCATAAATACGCTGCCAACCCCTTCAATTCTATTAAGTGGCTGAATCAATTTATCATCTAATATATCTGAAATACCTACATAACTTTCTTCTGCAGAGGCTGTCATTACCATTACAGGCATCATACCTGTACTTAACCTGAAAATTGTCGGATTATCAACATCGTCGGGCAACGTTCGTTCAGCCATACTTACCGCATCTCTTACTTCATTGGTTGCATTATCCAAATCAGTACTCCATTCAAATTCCAAAGAAATAACTGATGTGTTATCTTTAGATGTTGATGTCATATTTTTTAGATTGGTTAGTGTTCCCATCTGGTCTTCCAGAATTTTTGTGATGTTTTGTTCAACATCTTCGGCATTTGCTCCCGGATAAAATGTCATAATCGAGATAAAAGGAGGATCCATTTTAGGAAAAAAATCAACAGGTAAATTGAGATATGAATAGATCCCAAAAATTACCACTCCGAGAAATATCATAACTACACTTATCGGTTTTTTTACTGCTGTGCTATATAAACTCATAATATTTTTATTTATAAATTAATAGATACTATTTAATGATAGTAATCGGGGTTTGATTTTCTAATTTGTTTTGTCCCGAAACTATGATTTCATCGCCTACTTTTATTCCTCCTACTATCTCAGTTTTATCATCAATAATATGGCCTGTTTTAACTGGTTTTTTTACAGCAATATTATTTTCGTTTACAAACAAATACATATCGTCTGTTCCTGTTTGTTTTATTAATGCAATCATAGGAACCAAAATAGCATCTCCTTCTCCCATGTCTAACTGCACTTTAGCGAACATTCCCGGGCGAAGTTTTAAATCAGAATTATTAATTTTTACTTCAACCGTAAATGTTTTAGTTGCATTATCAATGGTTGGGTATATATTATAAATCTCACCTTTAAAAATCTCATCGGGATAAATATTAGAAATTATATTTACTTTCATACCTTCTTTAGTTTCAGGAAAATAAGTTGCGGATAATCCAACAAGAGCTTTAAGCTGTTTTATTTGTACAATTGTTACTATTGCAGATTTACCGGCTTGCGTGTTGGGTGCTCCTGAAAAATTCTCACCATCTTCAAAATATTTACCAGAAATTATACCGTCAAAAGGAGCTTTTATTTCAGTATTGTCCAAAAGAAACTGATAATTGACTTTTGCTGCATCATACGCTGTTTTTACCTCATCATATTGTTGATCGGCAATCGTATTCGTTTTTTTAAGCGTATCTAAACGTTTGAAATTGGTTTCCAGATTTATTAAATTAAGGCGAGCCGATTCCAAGTTAGTGGGGTCCATGACTGCTACAATTTGTCCTTTAGAAACATAATCGCCAATTTCTACATATATTTTTTTAATCTTGCCCGGTGTTGCCGGTGCAAGATAAACTTCTTCAAAAGGTATTAAGCTTGCTGTATATTCAATGGTTTTGGCAACAGACTGACGATTCACCGTTGCCGTTTTAACCGGTACAGCTTTTTTGACATCTTGTTTTTCTGCTGTGGTTTCATCTTTTTTAGAAGTACAGGATGTTCCTATGGCTAATATTCCAGCTACTATTGATATGATTAAAATTCTACTTGTTTTCATTTTTATAATATTTAAAGATTATTGTTTAATTTACGTAAAGCTAATTTTGCATTTAATAATTGAAGTAATGTTCCGGTTAAGTCTGTTTCTGCTGCAAGATAATCGTTATTTGCGCTGGTCAGATCCAAACTAGAGACAACTCCTTGTTGGAATTTTCGATTCATTTGTTCCAATACTTCTTTTGTAACCTGAACATTCTTTTTTTGAGAAGAATATTGCTCCAGAAGATTATCATAGTTGTATCGTAATTGTTTCTCCTGTATAGTTAATTGATCAACTAACAAGTCTTTTGTGTTATTACTTATGTCATAATCAATTTTTGCCTGATTTAATTGTGCTCGTCTCATGCCTCCTGAAAGTATTGGTACACTCAAAGTTAATCCCAGTACATTTTTTGGAGTCATATCAAAAGCGGGTTCTTTAATTTTTTCAGTATAGGAATAAAATGCTACTAAAGAAGGCAAATAGCTCGTTTTAGCCATATCTATTGATTTGTTTGATATTTCCTCCTGCATGGATATTAATTTGTAATCCATATTGTTTTCTATATTGAAGTTTTCAATTGGATATAATTGAATCATTGTTGCAATTTCATCAAGTGAAGTTGATAAGGAAATTTGTTGATCCGAATCCAAGCCCAAATTTAAACGTAATAAATTATAAGCTAATTCTACCTGTCTTTCAGTTGATTTTACTGCATTATCTACTGATGTTACCATAACGGAAAGTTTTTTTGCTTCAGTTTGTTCAATAAGACCTGCATTTGCTAGATTAGATGTCTTTTCATAAAGAGTTTGAGTATTTTTTAGGTTTTCTCTAAGCATGTTTAATATTTGCTCATTTGCCAATATCATATAGTAAGTCTGAATGCATTGTTCTTTAACATTGAGTTCGTCTTTCTGATAACTTTGCTCAGTAATACTTTTTGTAAGTTTTGCCATTTGCACACCAATAATATAATTACCATTAAAAAGCAACTGGCTTACACTGGCTTTAAAATTGCTTGTGGGATTAAATTCGATAACAGCTGGTGGTGCCATCGGACTTAATGTCAATGAGGATTCAGCTCCCAGATAATTTGTATAATCAAATGAAGCATCAATTTGAGGTAAGCCCTTTGAAATCGTTTCTTTGATTTGCTGATTTGATTTGTCAACGGCAAATCTCGAATTAGTTAATGTTTTATTGTGATTAATGGCATAGTTAACAGCACTGTCTAAGGACAATAATAGGGGGTCTTGTGCCTGAAGCATTATTGTGTAAAAGCTAAAAGACACTAATAGTATTATTTTAAATATCTGTTTCATTGTTGTTATCATTATTTTAGTTTTTTGAATTTCTCATCTATTATTTTATGCCCTTTTAAGGTGGAAATACCGATAAGGCTAAGTTTTATTATTTTGTTATAAATTGGGTCGGCCAATATTCTATCGGGAAACAGCTCTCTTTCAATAATATTGTTGAACATTTTTAGGTGGGTAGCAAAAATCACATCTTCACTAATATCATTAATAAATACACCTTCGGCTTTTCCTTCTCTTATTAATAAAATAAGGAAGTCTTTAAATTCACCGTTTAGAAATAATTTTATTTTGTTATAAGCCTTTGGGTGGTATTTATTTATATCGTACATGAAGGATATGTTGCAGAGCATAAATTGTTGTAAGGATAAAGAATAGAGTGTAAATATTTTATCTATTATATCTGGCCTTTCCATAGTTTTTTCTTCAACAGTTTGAATTTGTTGAATAAAATCTTTTACAATTATTTTTACCAATTCCTCTTTATTTTTAAAGTGCAGATAAAACGTTTTTTTAGAAATGGACAAAGCATAAGTGATATCATAAACAGTAACACTTTTAACTCCATACTTAAAAAATTGCTTTTTGCCTCCTTCTATAATTTGTGTTTTTATATTTGTACTCATAAAACTAATTAGTTATTTTAAGTTTTCTATAGTTCAAAAAAAATCAAAATTTATAGTGGTCAATGATTGCAATTCCTTTACTAGTAGAAATTCCTCTAATAAAATTAATCGCTATATTCTCGAAAAGTTCAGACTTAGCATACTTATCTGGAGGAAATATCTCATCATTTCCGAGAATTTCAAACTGTTCTTTTATTAATATGGCTATAATATCTACATTAATATGTTCTCTAAAATAACCTTCTTGTTTACCTTGTTGAAGCATCTTTACCGTCATCTTGTAACTTTTTTCGTCACGTTCTTTGCCTTTATACTGAAATACTGCAGAATGATACTTTTTGATATCATGAAAGAATAATGGATTAATTGATTTTATAATGTTTACGCTTCTTCTTATATGAGAAAGAAAACCATCAATAATGTTAGCCGATTTCCATAAGAGTTCATCTGTGATTTTTTCTTCTTCTTTCATTTTAGAAATTAAGCAATGCACAAGTAAACTATCTTTATCTTTAAATAATTCATAAATCGTACGCTTCGAAACCCCAAGCTTATCGGCAATGGTATCCATTGTGATGCTCCTAATGCCATAACGCATAAATAATTTTAACGACTCTATAATAATTCTTTCTTTAATTTCCATACTAAATAAATAAGATGCGGCAAAGATATAAAACTTTTAATAATAAAATAGTTTTGTACGTTTTTTTTTAATATTATGAGGATAAATTGCATTCTTTTGCGTATTTTGGTTGTAGGCAGGCTTGTGCGATTTGCAAATGTGTGTAATGTGTCTAGTTTCATTGATTAAGCTCGAGTTGGTAAAAACAATCAATCATCCATAATCTCCATTGCTTTATCAAGTTCTTTGTTTACAATCTTTGCATAAACCTGAGTCATACTAATATCTGTATGATCTAATACTTTAGAGACGCTCTATTCTCATTCCTTTATTTAATGCTCTTGTAGCAAATGTATGGTGTGAGGTATGATAAGATAAATCCTAAGCAAGCTCTCATTTATGACCATAAACTTGGTGATACTGTTTTTGTAAAAAACAATAATATTCCATTAAAAGAAAATGAACTATATCTTAAACAGGGAAAGGCATATCTTCAATTGCTTGTTAAAGAATATATAGAGTTTAATAACTAAATTTTTTTCTAAAACTCATTTCTTATTCGTAATTTTGCGAATAGAAAGATTAAATCCATGGAAAAAACTAAAAACACACTAACAGAAAAACAAAAACAAACAGCACGTTTTGCAAAAGCAATGGGACATCCTGTAAGAATTTATATATTAGAAACATTGTCTAAGCAAGCATGTTGTTACAGCGGCGATTTGTCAGAAGTTTTGCCAATAGCCAAATCAACTCTTTCGCAACACTTGAAAGAATTGAAAAATGTCGGTTTAATTCAAGGAGAAATTAAAGCACCAAAAATAAAATATTGCCTAAATGACGAGAATTGGAAATTAGCTCAAAAACTTTTTAAGGATTTTTTAGAGATATAATTTTTTTATTAAAAGCATTGTTCGTAATTTTGCGAACTACGAATTAAATTAATACTTATAAAAATGGAAATAAAAATTCTCGGGGCTGGTTGTCCAAAGTGTAAAACACTTGAAAAGAGAACTCGTGAAGCAATTACCGAAACAGGTATCGAAGCAAATATTACAAAAATAGAAGATATTATGCAAATTATGAATTACGGCATATTATCAACTCCCGCACTTGTAATTGACGAAAAAGTTATAATAAAAGGACATGTTCCTTCAGTAAAAGAAATTAGAGAAATATTAATGAAATAAAATGGAGTGGAAAAAAGAGCTTAAAATTTTTGTCTGGATTTTAGGATTTTTCTTGTTTGTTTATTTTATGCCAATAGGGACTGCAAGATTTAATAATGCAATTTTAGAAGCTTTGGAACTTGCAAAATGGTATGCACAGGAACATGTATTGCTTTGTCTTGTCCCTGCATTTTTTATTGCAGGTGTAATAGCAGTTTTTGTTAGCCAGGGAGCTGTAATAAAACATTTCGGATCATCAGCAAAAAAATGGAAAGCCTACCTGATAGCTTCTTTGTCAGGAACAATACTTGCGGTTTGCAGTTGCACTATTTTGCCTTTGTTTTCAAGTATTCACAAACGTGGAGCAGGATTAGGACCTGCAATAACTTTTTTATATTCAGGTCCTGCAATCAATATTTTAGCAATAATTCTCACAGCACGGATTTTAGGATTTGAACTTGGCATTGCACGAATAATTGGTGCTGTCGTTTTTAGTGTCGTTATCGGTGTAATTATGTCTTTGATTTATCGCAAAGAAGAAAAAGAACGCGCTGATAAAATGGATTTTCCTAAAATAAAAGAAGAACGTCCACTTTGGCAAACTTCATATCATTTTTTTGTTTTGGTTTTTATTCTTGTGTTTGCAAATTGGGGAAAACCTGATACTACCGAAGGCTTCATGTTTTGGCTTTGGACATACAAATGGCAGATTACAGCATTTTTTGGACTTATGTTCATTTATTCTTTAATCAAGATTCTTAAGATGAAACCCTTATATGTTGTGTTAGCAGCAATTCCTGTTATAGCAACAGCTTTAATTTTTCCGTTACAGCCATTAATTCCTTTTGTAATTTCTGTTATCGGATTAACAATTCTTACTTTAATTACAAAAGGTGAATCGCAAGATTGGCTTAGAGAAAGTTGGGGTTTTACAAAACAAATTATGCCTTTGCTTGCCGCCGGAGTGTTGATTGCGGGTTTATTGCTTGGAACTCCAAATGGTGAAGGAATTATTCCAGGAGAATGGGTTTCATCTCTTGTTGGTGGAAACTCATTATTTTCAAACTTTTTTGCATCTATTTTCGGAGCATTTATGTATTTCGCTACTCTTACGGAGATACCAATTATTCAAGGTTTGCTAAACAACGGAATGGGTCAAGGTCCTGCCTTGGCATTATTATTAGCCGGTCCAGCATTGTCTCTTCCTAATATGTTAGTTATTAGAAGTGTTATTGGCACTAAAAAAACAATTGTCTATGTGATTTTGGTTTCTATTATGGCAACAATCAGCGGATTGATTTATGGCTCAATTGTCTAATTTGAAATTATAATTACCCGTTTAATATTAGCAATCTTGAAAATAATAGTATTATTTTCCCAAAAAAATGAAGAGTTTATTGTTTTTTAATATTTTTGCAGATAAAAGAAATACAATTACTAAATATTATTAAACAATTATTGCCAGATTGTTTTTTTTTTGCAATTAAAACAATGTCAATATTCAGTATGTAAAAACAACGATTAAACAAAAAATCTAATGAAAGAAAAAGATATTTTTGTAGATTATAAATCCCATCAATTAATTTTATATGCTGAGAAGGAAGATGGAAGTTATGGTCCTATTCAATCAGGTTCTTATATCACAAAAAATTATATTGATGATTTTTGGCTAAAGAAAAAAAATCTTGAAAAATCTCTTGTCGAGAAATTGAAAGAAGGAGAAATTAGCCCCATTTATTATTATATGACAATGGACGAATTGTCGGAGAAAGAATTAGCAGCTAGGGTGAAAATTTGCAGGTCAAAGCTTAGAAAACATTTAAAACCTGAACATTTTCCTAATATCAAATTATCGTTATTAAAGCGTTATGCCGATATTTTTAATATTCCTGTTGTTAATTTTTTTCAGATTTTGATAATTAAAAAAGATAAAGAATTTATATCCAACATTTATAAAAACGAAAAATTAGTTAATATAAATATTGAACAACTTCCAACTAAAAATCCATTAGTTGTAATAACACGTATTGAGGATAAATAAAAAATGAGTGAAATTACTTTTAATCATAAAATGGCTGCACATTGCGAATCGGGTTCTGTTACAGCTCTGTTAAATCATGCTGGTCTCGAAATTAGCGAACCAATGGTTTTTGGAATTTCAAGCGGAATATTTTTTGGATATCTTAAAGGTCCAAGGTTTGCGTTTCCGGTTTTTATCGTAAGAAGTAAACCCGGGCAAATTCGAAAGAATATTTCAAAAAGACTGGGAGTGAAATATCATACCGCAAGTTTTAAGAATCCCCAAAAAGGAGAAGATGAATTAGATAGATTGCTGGAGCAAAATATTCCTGTTGCTGTTCAGGTTGATTTCTATTATATGAACTATATTCTCTCTCACGAAAGAGTTCACATTAATGCTCATTTCATTAATATCGTTGGAAAAAAAGGGACAAAATATATTGTAAGCGATAGTTATTTTCCAAAATTAGTTGAATTTGACAGAGAGTCTCTTATGAAGGGACGTTTTGCAGAAGGTAGTATGGCTCCCAAAGGTTTTATGTTTTATCCAACTTATGTTCCTGAAAATATTGATTATGAAAAAGCTATTAGAACAGGTATAAAAAAAGCTTCGTATTATATGCTAAAGCTCCCAATACCTTTTTTGGGTATCAAGGGAATACGTAAATTTGCCGACAGCGTTGTAGAGTGGCCTAAGTATGCCAGAGATATTGAGCACCTTTCTCACGAGATAATGAAAATAAATGTTTTATTAGAAGACCAGGGAACTGGAGGTGCAGGATTTAGGTTTATTTATGCAACATTTTTAAGAGAAGCTTCTGAAATGATTGGGCATTCAGGATTACTTGAAATGTCGAAAAGAATGATGGAAATAGGTGATGGCTGGAGAGAAATTTCTCTTTTTACTGCAAAAATTGGGAAAAATCGTGATTTAGGTCAGGACCGTCTTAAAGAGCTTGGAAACATTATAAGAAAACGTGCTGATGTTGAAGAAGTGTTTTTTCGTGATCTGCAAAATATTATAAAATAGATTGTTTAATTTGAGAAGAATAATAAAAATGGAAGAAAACAAAAGTGTTGATTTAAAAATTGAAATAAAAGAACTTATTATAAAAACCCTAAATTTAACTGATGTAAATCCTGAACAAGTAAGTAATAGTGCTCCGCTTTTTGCAAAAGATAATGATATGGGTATTGATTCTATTGATGCACTTGAAATAATAATGGCTTTACAAAGAAAATACAGTATTCGAATTGATGATCAGAATTTAGCCCGTAGTGTTCTGGATTCTATTAATTCAATTGCTGAATTTGTTAATAAAGAAACAACAAAAAATTAAAAAATTATTAGAAGTCCCCTTAAGAATAATTTAGGTTGATTTCCCTGAGAAATCTTTAATTAAAATTAATGAAAAGCGCATATATATTAGCAGGCATTAAATTTCTGAATTTAATTAAACTAATTTCTAAAAATAAATTCACTTTTAGGATTAAATATATCCTACGGTTTTTATTTCTTCTTCAAAATGCTTTTTGGTCGTCAATTTTTTCAATAGTTGAAAGTATTAGATTTAAAAAAAAGTTGAAATCTGCTTCATTGCCAGACAAACATATATTTATTGTCGGGCATTGGAGAACTGGTAGCACTTTCCTTCATCAGCTTATGAATTTAGATTCAGCCTCGATAACTCCTTCTGCTTTTAATGTTACCGTGCCGGAATGTTTTATGTCGTCGAGGATTTATTATAAACCAATAATGACTCCGATAATTGGCAAACACAGGGTTATGGATAATGTTAAAATGGGTTTCGATGAACCTCAGGAAGACGAATTTGCATTGTTTAAAATGACCAATTATTCACCATTGGAATCATTGGTTTTTCCTAAAAATGATAAATATTTTTTAAAAAATCATGAAAGCTATTTGCCCGATTCTGACAAAAAAAGAGAACAATGGATTGATGCATTAAAGTTGTTTTGCAAAAAACTTTATTATAAATATAATGGCAAATACATAGTTTTGAAAAATCCTTTTCATTCAATGCGAATAAAAACTTTGTATGAGAATTTTCCGAATTCGTATTTTATTCATATTTATAGAGACCCATATCTTGTTGTTCCTTCAACAATTAGAATGTGGGATATTGTTGGCAAACAAAATTGTATGAACAATCGCTGGAAAAAACCTTCAACAAAGGAAGTAACCGAAGAACTTAAAAGAATGCTTTCAGAAATAAAAAAGGATTTCAAAGAATTGCCTAAGACAAATTATACCGAAATAAAATTTGAAGATTTAGAAAAGCAACCAATAATTGAAATAAAAAATATATATCAAAAATTGGATTTGGAATATACTTCTGAGTTTGAAAAAAACCTTACAGAGTTTTTAGAAGAAATAAAAGATTATAAAAAAAATGAATATAATCTATCTCAAGAAGACAAAGAAATAATAAACCTACACCTAAAACAATCTTAATGGGACTTCTAATAATTCCTTTCTTTCAAGAAACAAATATAATAAAAAATACAGAAAAGAATTTTTATGTAATTTTGTATTTATGGAAACAGTATTAAGCGGAATAAGACCTACGGGAAATCTTCATTTGGGTAACTATTTGGGAGCATTACAGAATTTTGTTAAAATGCAGCATGAGAATAATTGCTTTTTTTTCATTGCCGACTATCATTCTTTGACAACACATCCAACTCCTGAGAATTTATTTAATAATGTAAGAAATGTACTTATTGAATATTTGGCTTCAGGATTAGACCCCGATATTGCAACGATTTATATACAAAGTGACCTCCCCGAAATAGCAGAACTTTATCTTTTGCTTAATATGAATGCATATTTAGGCGAATTGGAAAGGGTTGCTTCATTTAAAGAAAAAATCAGAAATCAACCCGATAATATTAATGCAGGATTGTTAACTTATCCGACCTTGATGGCTGCCGACATTATTATTCATAGAGCTCACAAAGTACCCGTTGGCAAAGACCAAAAACAACATCTTGAACTAACAAGAACTTTTGCAAGACGTTTTAATCGTATTTATAAAACCGATTATTTTCCCGAACCAGTTGCATATAATTTTGGAGAGAATCTTGTTAAAATTCCTGGTTTGGATGGTAGTGGCAAAATGAGTAAAACCGAAAATGGTAATAATGCAATATTTTTAATTGATGAGCCGGAAGCTATTAGAAAAAAAGTTTTAAGAGCGGTAACTGATGCTGGTCCAACTGAGAAAAATCAAGAAAAATCCGAAGCAATTAATAATCTTTTTGAAATCATGAAAGCTGTTTCACCCGAAGATACTTTTTTACATTTTAATGATTTATATAATAATTGCACAATTCGTTATGGTGATTTAAAAAAACAACTTGCAGAAGACGTTATTGTTTTTTTAGCACCAATAAAAGAAAAAATAAATGAACTTTCGGCGAATGATAATTATTTGAGAAAAGTAGCCGAACAAGGTGCTGAAAAAGCTAGAATCAGCGCTTCTCAGACAATTAAAGATGTCAGGAAAATTATTGGATTCAGAAAATTCTAATTATTTGTTTTTTTTATAATATGTTTTTATATATATTTGAATTTTCTGTATTTGCATTTTAATAAATAGGATTGTAATGAAAACACAAAGTAATATTTCGCTTGTAACAGAATGGATATTAAAAATAGCGATAGTTTTTTTCCTGTTTAAAATATTTTACTATAATCAGGAAAGCTCATTTTTTGAAAGCAAATTTATTAGCGGTCTATTAGGTGTCCTCAAATTTATTTTATTTATTGGAATTTCTATGGGAGTGGTGCTTGTTAAAAAAAATAATTTTAAAATTGTTGGTTTTTTAATTATATTTATCGGTAGCCTATATTTTTTGCTTACAATAATTTCCGAGTCTTTAATTTCTTTCAAATATGTTGAATATATTTTACTTATGGCAATTTCAATATATTATCTTTTAAGAAAAGCAAAACCCAAAAAAAAGAAAATCAAATGATTAAAGGAATTAATGCAAAATAATATAAACACTTTTGAAAAAAAAGAGCAAGTAATATTGGTTGGTCTTATTACAAGCAAACAAGACAAAAATCAAATTCAGGATTATCTTAAAGAATTAGCTTTTCTCGTTGAAACTGCAGGTGGAATTTCCAAAAAACAGTTTATTCAAAAAATCGAAGCTTCTGATTCAAAAACTTATGTTGGCTCAGGAAAACTTGAAGAAATCAGGATTTATGTTAAAGAAGAAAAAATTGATATAGCTGTCTTTGATGACGAGTTAAGTCCATCACAAATTAGAAACATCGAAAAAGCTTTAGGTTGTAAAATATTAGACCGCAACAATTTAATTATGGATATTTTTGCCAGAAGAGCAAAAACTGCACACGCCAAAACACAAGTTGAGTTAGCACAATACCAATATCTTTTACCAAGATTAACCCGAATGTGGACTCACCTTGAACGACAAAGAGGGGGAATAGGTTTAAGAGGTCCTGGAGAAACAGAAATTGAAACCGACCGAAGAATAATCCGTGATAAAATTTCAAAATTAAAAAAGAAATTAATTCATATTGACAAACAAAAAAACACTCAAAGAAAAAATCGGGAAAGCATGGTTCGTGTTGCAATGGTTGGATATACCAATGTAGGAAAATCAACAATTATGAATCGGCTAAGCAAATCTGATGTGTTTGTCGAAAACAAATTATTTGCAACTCTTGATACTACTGTAAGAAAAGTAGTAATTGAAAATCTTCCTTTTTTGTTTTCTGACACCGTTGGTTTTATTAGAAAATTACCACACGGACTTATTGAATCTTTTAAATCAACTTTAGACGAAGTCAGAGAAGCTGATATTTTAGCACATGTTGTTGATATTTCACATCCTGATTTTGAGAAACAAATAGATGTGGTAAGACAAACACTTGCTGAAATCAATTCTGCGGACAAGCCCGTTATTATGATTTTTAATAAAATTGATTTATTAAAATCTCAAAATGATGATTCAGAAAAATTAAATCTTAAAGAATTTAAAAAAACATGGATGGCAAAAGAAAACAATCCTTGTGTTTTTATTTCCGCAAAAGAAAATGCTAATATTCAAGACTTAAAAAAGTTACTATATAGAAAATTAAAAAAGATACACGCTAAAAGATTTCCATATAATAATTTTCTTTATTAATTGTAACAAATTCAAAACAATATAGTAAAAATATATATTAATATATTGTAAATTTTTTTTAATACAGAACTATACTAAATTTGTAATTTTTAATACTTTCGCAAATTACTTATAAACTAAAGTATAATGAATATTATAATTGCAGGAGATGGAGAAGTTGGTTTTCATTTAGCCAAACTTCTTTCAAATGAATATCATAATACAACTATTGTTGACCCTCATCAGGAATTATTAAAATTGTTAGAATCTCATTCCGATTTGATGACTATTGCCGGCGATTCAACCTCTATATCGGTTTTAGAAGGAGCAAATGTGAAAAATGCAGACCTTTTTATTTCTGTTCTTCATGACGAAAGAACCAATATTGTAACCTCAATATTAGCTAAAAAATTAGGAGCAAAACGGACAATTGCAAGAGTGAATAATCCGGAATATTTAAATAAAGATAACAAAAAAATTTTTAAAGACCTTGGAATTGATGCAATTGTTAATCCCGAAGGAATTGCTTCTAATGAAATTACTAAATTATTAAACCAAACAGCAGCCACAGAAATATTTGATTTCTCAAAAGGGAAATTATCACTTTTTCTTTTAAAATTAGATGAAAAAGCCCAAGTAATAAACAAATCATTAAAGGAAATTGCAAGCGAGCATTCACATTTGGATTTTAGAGCTGTTGCAATTCACCGAAAAGGAAAAACGATTATTCCAAAGGGAGATAATAAATTCCTTACTAATGACCTTGCTTATGTTATTACAAAACCCCACGGAATTGATACTCTTATGAAATTAGGAGGAAAAACCAAAATTGAAATCAACGATGTAATGATAGTTGGCGGTGGTAGAATAGGAAGAATGACCGCCTTAAATCTTGAAAAAGAACTAAACATAAAATTAATAGAAAGAGATAAAGAGCGTTGTTATCTATTGAACGACCAATTGCAAAAAACTTTGATAATTAATGGTGATGCCAGAGATGTTGAATTACTTGAAGACGAGGGAATTCATGGCGTTGATGCTTTTATTGCAGTTACAAACGATTCCGAAACAAATATATTTACTTGCCTTCTTGCTCAAAAATATGGAGTTAAAAGAACAATTGCATTAGTTGAAAACATTGACTATATTGATATTGCTCAAAATATGGGAATCGATACCATCATTAATAAAAAACTAATTACGGCAAGCTATATTGTCCGTTTTACGATGGGTGCAGAAGTTACATCAATAAAATGTTTAAATGGTGTTGAAGCAGAGGTTTTAGAATTTGTGGTTAAACCAAAATCAAAAATTACCAAGCATCCGATTAGCAAACTGAAGTTTCCTGATGATGCAATTATTGGTGGAATTGTTAGAAATGAAGAAAGCTATATTGCTATTGGTGATTTTCAGATTCAAGCAAATGATAAAGTAGTAGTTTTTTCTCTCCCCAATGCAATTCATAAAGTCGATAAACTATTCAATTAATATTTTTATTGCAAAATACTATGGAATTATTATAAATTATCAGATATTTGAAATTTATTAATAGAAAACTCTATTAAAAAAATGCGAAATTGGAAAGACGTAAACGGCAAGCTAATAATTAAAGTTTTAGGGCTACTATTAATAATTGAAGGTTTTTTTATGTGGCTTTGTCTGCCCTTCTCTCATTATTTCCAAAGTGGCGATTTTTTTGACATTCTTCTATCAGGAATAATTACAACTTTAACAGGGCTCATAATATGGTTCTTTACCAGGAAAAACAAAAATAAAAATCTTGGTAAAAGAGAAGGTTATATTATTGTAACATTTGCCTGGATAATAATTTCGATATTCGGTGCAATGCCTTTTGTGTTAAATGGAGCTATTCCAAACTATACAAATGCTTTTTTTGAAACGATGTCGGGTTTTACAACAACCGGAGCATCAATATTGACAGATATTGAATCTGTTCCAAAAGGCTTGCTGTTTTGGAGAAGCCTTACTCATTGGATTGGCGGTATGGGAATTATTGTTTTATCTCTTGCCATTTTGCCTATTTTAGGCATTGGTGGAATGCAGCTTTTTGCTGCTGAAGTTCCCGGACCAACACCTGACAAATTACATCCCAGAGTAACAGGAACTGCGAAAAGACTTTGGGGAATTTATATACTTCTTACTTTAGTTGAAACAGTATTCCTTCTCTTTGGAGGTATGGATTTCTTTGACTCACTTTGTCATAGTTTTGGAACCATGGCAACTGGTGGATTCTCAACTAAAAATAATAGTATTATGGGGTTTTCTCCCTATATTCAATATGTTATAGCAATATTTATGATTTTAGCTGGAACCAATTTTACGCTTCATTATTTTGCTTTAATGGGGAAATTTAATAAGCTGAAGAAAAATGAAGAACTTCGTTTTTATTTGCTGTTAATAATTATTGCTACTGTAATTATTACCATTTCTATGATAATCCTAAGGAACACAGCTATTGAGAAAGCTTTTAGAGATTCGTTGTTTCAGGTTGTTTCAATAGTAACCACAACAGGTTTTGTAACATCAGATTATCTTCTGTGGCCAAATTATGTTTGGTTTTTAATATTCCTGTTAATGTTTACGGGAGGATGTGCCGGTTCGACAGGTGGTGGTATTAAAGCAATGAGACAATTGCTTTTGTTTAAAAATAGTGCAGTTCAACTAAAAAGATTAATTCATCCACGAGCTTTTATTCCGGTTAAGTTTAACGGAAAATCTATTCCTCAAGAAATAATTTTAAACATTTTAGCGTTTTTCTTATTCTATATGATAATATTTGCATTCGGAACTCTTGTAATGTCGTTTTTAGGACTTGATTTAAATAGTGCAATGGGGTCTGTAATAGCTTCATTGGGAAACATTGGACCGGCAATTGGAGATGTAGGTCCAACTGGAAATTATGCTGCAATTCCTTCTGTTGGCAAATGGTTTCTGTCATTTTTAATGTTATTGGGAAGACTTGAAATATTTACTGTTTTGATTATTTTAACTCCTGCTTTTTGGAAAAAGTAATTTCTTATGATAAAATTATCTGTTGTTATTATAACGTTTAACGAAGAAAAAAACATTGGAAGATGTATTGATTCTGTTGTTGATTTAGCAGACGATATTATTATAGTGGATTCTTTTTCAACTGATAGAACTCAGGAAATTGCAACATCAAAAGGAGCAAGGTTTGTTAAACAAAAATTCCTTGGACATATTGAGCAAAAGAATTTTGCAATCACTCAGGCAAAATATCCTCACATATTATCCTTAGATGCAGATGAATCTTTATCGGAAAAATTACAGAAATCAATATTAAAAGTTAAAGAAAATTGGCAGGGAGATGGCTATAAAATGAACCGCATGACTAATTATTGTGGGAAATGGATAAAACATTGTGGATGGTATCCGGACACAAAATTACGTTTATGGGATAGCCGAAAAGGAAAATGGGAGGGAGTTAATCCTCATGACAAATATATAATGGAAAAACAGACTAAAATTATTTATTTGGAAGGTAATATTTTTCATTATTCATATTATTCAATTTTAGACCACCTTAAGCAAACAGATAAATTCACAGACATTTCTGCAAAAGAATTATTATTAAAAGGGAAAAAACCGAATTATCTAAAATTAATTTTTAGCCCAATAATAAAATTTCTACGAGATTATTTTTTTAATTTAGGATTCTTAGATGGATATTATGGGTTTATTATTTGTAAAATTTCAGCAAATGCTACTTATCTTAAATATAATAAACTAAAAAAATTGTACTTAGAACAAAAATAATAATAAGTGAGTAAACCAAAAATATTAATAGATTTATCAAAACTTAAAAATCTTTATTGCGGATTAGGGCAAGTATCTTTATCTTTTGGAAAAGCTTTAAGTTATTTAAAATTTGATGAATTTGAATTATGTTTTTTAGTCCCCAAAGAATATAAAAATTTTTTTGGCGATACTATTTTTTACGAAAAGGTATCATTTATAAGACAACTTTCTCCAAAATTTTGCAAAAAATATAATATCTGGCATTCTATTCATCAGGATTCACCGTATTTTCCATCTGATAAAAACACACCTTATATTTTGACTGTTCACGATTTGAATTTTTTAGAAGAAAAAACACCTAAAAAATCAAATCAAAGATTATTAAAACTTCAAAACAAAATTAATCGAGCAAGTGCAATAACAGCAATTTCAAAATATACAAAAAAAGCAATTCAACAAAATTTTAATATTCCTGATATCCCTTTCAAGGTTGTTTATAATGGAGTTGACATCGAAGAGTTTCCTAATGCTGAAAAACCCGCATTTTTTCAAGATGGAGAATTTTTATTTACAATTGGAGTGATTAAAGCCAAAAAAAACTTTCATGTTCTTGTTGATTTTTTAGCTCAATTACCAGAAATAAAATTAATAATCGCCGGTGATAAATCCGATGTTTATGCACAAAATTTACAGAAAAATATAATAAAAGCAGGACTTGAAAAAAGAATAATTTTAACGGGAAAAATAACCGATAGTGAAAAATACTGGCTTTATAAAAATTGTAAAGCGTTTGTTCTTCCATCTTTGCTTGAAGGCTTTGGACTTCCGGTTATTGAGGCTATGAAATTCGGGAAACCGGTTTTTTTATCCAAACATACAAGCTTGCCGGAAATTGGTGGAAGCAATGCATATTATTGGGAGTATTTTGAACCGAAATATATGGCAGAAATGTTTAATTCAAAAATGCAGGAATTTTTATATGACACACAAAAAGCTAAAAACATAAAACTTTATGCAGAAAAATTCTCATGGGAAATTGCCACTAAGCAATACATAGAATTATATCTTGAAATACTTAGGGATATTCATTAAACATTTATCAGTTTAGTTATCAACAGTATCTGTTAGTAAATTTCTAAGAAAAAACCCCAAAAATAGCCAAAAACATGCTAAATTCGGGGTAATATAAATTTCTTATGACAAA
>Ga0208771_1000082_pt1 | contig 60197 bp, 41 predicted proteins | sample AntAceMetag02UKX_FD_184775 | JGI IMG/M metagenome (GOLD analysis project Ga0208771, IMG submission 184775) | Saline lake microbial communities from Ace Lake, Antarctica - Antarctic Ace Lake Metagenome 02UKX (SPAdes) (version 2) | ecosystem: Environmental > Aquatic > Non-marine Saline and... | reverse complement strand
GTTCTGCCTGTGGTAGCTTTCTCTCTCCTTCTACCACTAAAAAAATCCTTCCTAATTCTCCTGCCACCCATCTCCTGTGTTGCTTCCGCCAATTGATTAAAGCAAATTGCTATTTTGCAGGAGCCTTATTCCTTATTACAACATGATTATAACATGAAGCAACCCTTTCTTCAAGCTCTGCCCTCGCCTTGTAAAAGGGGACGCACTGGTACATGGTATCCCCCCCTGAGATAATCCCTGTACTCTTTAAACCGCGGATTCAGCTGATTATGCCGATTAATCTTACCAGCCGTAACCGCGCGCTGAACTTGGGGAGCCGTCATCCAAAAGATAGTCGGAGGGGATTTCAGACCCGGAGGGCTGGAAGTTAATTCGAACAGTGGGAGGTGTATCGCCCGGATCGGCCGGGTTGTGTCCGCATCCGATTTCGATGTAGTCGCTGTAGCCGTCCTCATCAGTGTCGGCCTCATCCACATCCGGGTCTGTACCCGTCGGATTTGACTGAGCATCGTAAGGGTCATATTCGGAATCTCCGTCATAGTTGACCTCGTCGTAATCGGAGACGCCGTCGCCGTCTGTATCCGTGCTCGTGTCTGTCAGCTCGTTTATGAGGATTCCTAGGTCCTTATCGTCAACCGTTCCGTCGAAGTTGATATCTGTGAGTATCGTGGAAGTACCCCATTCGGCCAGAAGTGTGGCGCGGTCGTCCTCATCAACGTCGCCGTCAAGGTCGAAGTCGGACCTGGCATAAACGGAGGAGGCGGGCGTGGGATTGTATATATGTGACCAATTTGAGGCGAGATCCGAATCTTCGCCCGTCGCGATACGTCCAATGCTCCACCCGCTGTTGTCGTCTGTATCCGGGACAAACTCCTGGCCGGGGTCCGCGTCGTCGCCCGGCAGGTTGTTGTCGTTGGGGACGTCGTAGAGGACTGTGTCAAGGACGGTGCCGTAGGTATACGTGAAGCGCACTCCGTCAGTTGGGCTGGGCCAAAGGGTCCCCCCACCTCCGGGGTAGGTGTAATCCCCGTTCTGCATGCCCAGATTCGACGCCGTGAGGTCGGGAGAATATCCGTTGATGTCCGTCACACTGGAGCCTCCGATAAGGAAATATGAGTGGGCCGGTATGGATGTGCCCTCCGGAATGGTGTACTTGGTCGTGAATGAGGGGCCGCCGGCCTGGATTTTAAAGGTGCCGATGTCTATGTCCCGGTTGTGCGGATTGAACAGCTCGACAAATTCATAAGGTGCATCCCCTGTGTAATTATCATCAGGGTCATAGAGGACCTCGTTGATAACGATAAGAGGGAAATCACTCACACCGTTTGGATTGAAGCCGTTCGCGACCTCCCAGTCGTCCCTGAAGCCGTCGTCGTCACTGTCCGCATCGCTCGGGTCTGTGCCGTGGGTGTTCACTTCCTCGCCGTCGAGGAGGCCGTCGTTGTCGCTGTCGGAGTCGAGGAGGTTGTTGGTGATGCCGTCGCCGTCGTAGTTGTTGTTCCAGTTTGCTCCCCAGTATGTCACCTCATCACCGTCCTCGAGGCCGTCGTCGTCACTATCCGTGTCGCTCGGGTCTGTGCCGTACGTGTTCACCTCTTCGCCGTCGAGGAGGCCGTCGTTGTCGCTGTCGGAGTCGAGGAGGTTGTTGGTGATGCCGTCGCCGTCGTAGTTCGTGTTCCAGTTCACGCCCCAGTAATCTTGCTCATCACCATCCTGCATTCCGTCATCGTCGCTATCGGCATCGCTCGGATCGGTGCCGTAGGTATTCACTTCCTCGCCGTCGAGGAGGCCGTCGTTGTCGCTGTCGGGATCGAGGAGGTTGTTGGTGATGCCGTCGCCGTCGTAGTTGTTGTTCCAGTTTGCTCCCCAGTATGTCACCTCATCACCGTCCTCGAGGCCGTCGTCGTCACTATCCGTGTCGCTCGGGTCTGTGCCGTACGTGTTCACCTCCTCGCCGTCTTCGAGGCCGTCGTTGTCGCTGTCAGAATCGAGGAGGTTGTTGGTGATGCCGTCGCCGTCGTAGTTCGTGTTCCAGTTCGTGCCCCAGTAGTCTCGCTCGTCTCCGTCATTTAATCCGTCATCATCCGTGTCCGGATCGAGAGGATTCGTATCGAAGCTCAAAACCTCCACGCCGTCCTTCAGGCTGTCATCGTCCGTGTCGTCATCATTGGGGTTCGTGTAGTGGTCCACGCCGGGAACGCCGTCCCAGTCAATCTCGGAGTGGTCATAGTAAGTGGTGTTCTCGTAGCTGTCGGATAGGCCATCGCCGTCCGAGTCCGTTCCTCCGCCTTGATCGACAAGATGGTCCGTGAGCTCCGGGTCCGTGATGCCGTTGCCTGTAACCGTGTAGAAAGTTCCGTTGGTTGAGACCTTGATGTGGCCGTTCGTCGTATGGCATCCGTCCATGTCCTCCGGGGCGCACAGCGGGTCGCTGATGTCGCCCGGGTGCAAGCGGACTATCGTCTGTCTCCCCGGGCCCGTATCCACGACGGCTTGAATGTTTTCTACCGTGGTTCTCCTGGGGTGACCGTGGCCGTTGTTCCAGCAGGAGATGAAAGCCACCTCCGGGTCTATCATCTGAAAGAATTCCGCGCTGCTGATTCCATAGGTGTCCGAGCCGTGGTGGTCCACCAGTGTCACGTCGACATCGCGGATGAGGTCGTAAACGATAACGTCGTCGACGGCCTTCTCGTTCGTCCCCTCCGCGTCGCTTCCCAGGTACATGTCGAATCCGTTGTACGTGAGAAGGGCTGTGATGGACTTGTTGTTCTCATTGATCCCTGTAGTTACATTTGGCCGGCCCCTCACGTAGATGATGTTTGTCGTGTCAGCGGCGCCAACTGACAGGAAGCGAAGGGTCGCACTGTTGCCGAGGTCGATGTCCGTCCTCTGCTCGGGGGGGTCGACTTTAACGGTTGCCCGCTTCCCGGACGGGTTTACTTCGTCGTAATATTCTGAGGAGATGAGGTTCCCGTCATGCCGTTTGGTGCCTCCCCGGTCGAAAAAAGTCCCGAAGTCGTTCACCCCGTTGGGCATCAGCGAGACAAGGTCGTCGAGGCCGCCGACGTGATCGCTGTCGTAATGGCCCGCAATGGCGTAGTCGATGTAGGTGATTCCCTCTTGGTCCAGGAGAGATTTCAATTGCGTGGCAAATGGATTTCCTCCACCTTCATCGAAAAGAACCACGGTGCCGTTCGGCCCCCGGATAAGCGTGCCCGTCCCCGCTCCGTTCCCCCAGACCTCCCAGATGTTCAGGTCGTACTGCGCCCGGGTGATGGAGGGGAGAAGCAGAAGAGCGGATAGAGTAAGGGCGAAAAGAGGTAGGAGCCGGGCTCTCCTGTACCTGTTATTGTTCCTGCGCGATAAATATTCCATTTATCACATTATAACATAAATGTCTGCCTTTGACATGTATTTTTCTATTTTACACTCCCGCTATTCAATTTCTATTTATGGGAAAGTGATCGTGCATTTTCCAGGGGGATTTTCTCGCGCCGGTCTCCCACGGTATTGTCAATCACGAAAACTACTTTTACCGCCATCCGAAGCCGCAGCCGTTGTAAGCGTTGCCGTCGTCCGGAGCGTAACCCGGAGGCTTCCCCGAGGATATAGGCTGGAAATTTATGCAAATTGTGGCCGGCGGAATGCCGTCCGTGGGGCTGCTTCCGCACATGACCTCCACGAAGTCCGTGTAGCCGTCGTTGTCGGAATCGGGCAGGGTCGGGTCGCACCCATTCTGGATCTCGCTGCCGTCCGGGAGGCCGTCATGGTCCGTATCCGCGTCCAGGGGGTCGGTATTATATACACTAAGCTCGTCATAATCGGACAATTTGTCATCGTCCGTGTCGGCCAATAGAGGATTGGTGCCGCTCGTTAGCACTTCGTCCTTGTTCGTAAGGCCGTCCTGGTCGTCGTCCGCCGCGGGGTCCAGGGAGGTATAGGAACCGTGGAGGCATGCCCTCAGTGAGTCGGAGTTTTGTGCCGTGCTGTCGTGGACGCCGGGTACAAGGCCTGCCGGCAAGGTCGCGGATACCTCGGTGCCTAGGGTGGAAGAGACGTTTAAAGGAACCCCGCCGATTGAGGCTGTGAGGCCTGGGTTCAAGTTAGAACCGCATATAGTGATATCCGTCTGCCTGTCGTTCAGGCCGTAAGAGGGGGTAATTCCGTCGATTTCGATAGGGGAGAGGAACTGCAGGGCGCGGTCCATCACGGTTTCGGCGTTGTCCGGGTCGTTGCCGGTTGAGCTTATCGCCTCGAAGGGGAAGGCGAAGAAGACGATCCTGAAGGGGCCGGAGACGCCGTCCGAGGGGTAGCGGGTGGCACAGCAGGGGTAGGTGGTGGAGTCGTCGGTGAGGAAGACGCCGGAGGACGCCGAGTCGGGGTCGAGCGAGTCGGAATAGTTGGAGAAGGGGTAGCTGAGGGACAGGCTCATGCTGTCGGAGATCCTGTCACCGTCGATGCCGTTCGCCTCGTTTGTCTGGTCGTCGCTGTCGCGGTTCGCCAGGTGGAGGTAGTCCGTACTGAAGGCGGAACTCACCCCGTTGTAGAGGATATCCTGACCGCAGAGGAATACGTTTCCCCCGCCGTCCATGTACGACGAGAGGGCGTTCTCCTCGGAGGTCGTCAGGCCGGAGGTTGAATTTCTCCACTCGGCCCCGCAGTTCCAGATGACTACCTGGTAGTCGTCCAGGTCGTCGAGGGTTGGCGATGAGCCCTCCTGGCTCACATCCCACACGTCGTAACTGTAGGAGCCGGTGTCGAGGGCGCTCGTGAAGTAGCTCTCGTAGGAATCCCCCTCGTCGTCGTCGACGAAGAGGATGGCCCCCCGCTCCGGTGTCGTGAACTGGTAGTAGCTGCCGCCGTTGTCGTTCGTGGTGGAGTTGCCAACACCGTCGGATGATGCGACCTCGAAATAATATGTGGTGAGCGGTTGCAGGCCCCTTATTCGCAGGGAGTGGGAAGCCGTGAGTGTGCTGTCGTTGGTTTCAGTTGAGGGAGGCTTTAATTCGCCGTGCCTCACGAGGCTGCCGCTTTGCTCGTTTGTCGTCCACGTAATCGTGCAGGAGGTCACGGAGGGAGTGAATTGAATGTTGGTGATCACAGGCCCTGAACAATCCGCCAGCGCGGTGTCCTGGACGGTCGCGGGGCTCCCCGTCCCGTCGTCCTCATCGTGATAGACAACAGTCATTATATCCCCGTCGTCAACCTGGAGCGTGCCGTCGCCATGGGCGGGCGTTCCCTGCGCGATAGGGATGGAGGCGCGGAATATCTTCGTCGAGTCGCCCGTCTCCGTGAGGAGAAGGCTCTCTGGTGTCGTTTCAGTATTGCTGCTTACAGCCACGGTCACCGTATCAGGTGAGCCGGGGTCCGTGTCGAGGTCGAGGTCCATGACTGTCACAGTCGCCGTGCCCGGAAGAGCGTAGGCGTCCGCACTGAAGCTGACCGTTCCATTCGATGAGATGTTCTTGATTTCGGTGGCCGGGTCGCCGAAGAGGTTGAGCTCGTAGAAGCACCACCTCATCCTGCTCCCGTTGATCCGTAAGTCGTTATCTTCCTTTGAGTCGGCGTTCATCCTTCCGAGCGCCTTGATTCCCTCGCCGAAGAGGGCGTCCCAGAACTCCCTGTCGTAATACTGGGACGGGCCTGCCGTGCTGTTATAAGTTCCCCAGCCATAGCGGGCGTTCAGCACGGCGGCGAAGGCGCCGTGCTCCATTGTCGTGACAACCTCGGCGAAGCAGTTGGATGTGTCGAAGCCGCCCGGCATGCAGCCCTGGCTGTAGGCGAAGAAGTAATCCGTGTTCGTGAGGGATGGGAGATCGGACGTGTTTAGCTTCATGTCGTAGGTGTAGCCCGCGTGGCCCAGGTGGTTAAGGACGTGGATGCCTTCGTTTATGATCGAGATCAGCTGGCTCTTGGCCCAGGTTCCGTCCTGGTCGTAGAGCTTCGATGTCTCGAAAAACGCGTCCTCGGCGAATCCCTTCGTTACGTACCCGTGGGCGGACGAGCCGAGGCGGATCTCCTCCATCGACGGCTTCGCGTACTCGGAGTCGCCGCCGAAGCCAAGGTGCTCGCCGACCATGCAGGCCCGGTGAAGATAGTCTGCCGTGCTTGTCTCGTATGCGATCGTCTTCATGACGAAGCTGGAGACGTCCGATTCGTTCTCCACGCAGGCCCTCCCGATATAGATATCGGCGTAGAGGTCCACCTCGCCGCCGTCAACGCCGTCTGTCGGTTCACCGTAGATGCCGTCGCCATCGTTGTCGAATGTCCCGTCCAGGTTGCCGTAGTACATGTCGGCGGGAATATTCGTCCCGTCGGCGTTGAGGTACCGCACGGGGATGATCCCGCTGTAGCCCCCGAGGAGGACGTACTCCGTTCCCCAGTTGTCGCGGGCCCAGCTCACGAAGTTTCTAATACGCGTCTGGTTGTCCGTGCCTCCGTCGGGCCGCGTGCCGTCGAAGTTGGCGTAGATGTACTCGGTCGTCACGATGGTTGAGTTCATGCCCCGGGTGGCACGGTGGTTCACGAGGTCGGAAAAGGTGAAGGCGCCGCCCGCATCGGCGAGAGCCTGGCTGGTGATGATTACGTGGGGGTAGTCGCCGAGGGGGCCGCTTTTCAGAAGCGGTTCTCCGTCGCCCTCGTCCCCCGTATCAATCTCCCCGGAGAGGTAGCTCGAAAGCGAGGCAGGGTTCTCCACCCTTCTGCCGATGGATGCCGTGTCCTCCGGGACCGGCCGCCTTGCCGCGCCGCGGGCAAACCTCTCCATGGCCGGCTCCAGCCTCACTTTTACAGTGAGGCTCGTGTAATAAGATATCTTGCCTGTGGCGGGGACGTAAGAGACCGGGTGGATGTTGAGCAGAAGGACCCGGTAGGGCCCCTTCTGCTGGATGGAGACATCCGATTGCATCTCCGGAGGGAAGGGCGCAAGAGAGTCGTAGATCTCCCTGTCGAGTGACGTGCTGACGGGCTCCCCCTGATAGCTCAGGGGCACGGGCTGGAGGGCGGGCCGGATCATGTAGCTGCCTTCCAGCGTGACCTTTTCGCCCTCTTCGATTTCTATATTCTGGACCTCCCGCCCGCGCGGAATGAGAACCCTTAGCGACTTGTAAGGAAGGGCAGGCTGGCCCGCATTCTGCATGAGCGGGAGGTCCGCCATGGTTACACCGAAGTACCGGCCCTCGGCTTCGAACCGCGGCGGATTAAAATCGTACCGCAGAACGATGCTCTCCTCTCCGGCCGGCACAACAGATGGAAGAATCAAGCCGATAACCGGAATAATGACCAGAAATATCTTCATCACCCTACCCCTTACATTATAACCTTTAGCGGGTTTATCGTCAAGGGATATGAGGAAATTTGTTTTTCCAGCCCATAAGCATTATTAGCTACATAATAAGCAGTTACAAATTCGGGTAGGTGTGTTATTCCGTAGCTTTGTTAATAGCATATTTACACTAATATAGACAAATATGAGAAACCTGTGGGAGGGTTTCAGGCCCGGACAGGTGGGGCCGGATGAGTTGTCGTGACAGAATTGTCTATTTGTGATTGCGGAGGGATGTGGGTCGGAGGTCCCATCCTCTGAAATTTGTCAACGGTGTCGCTTCAAATGAGCTCACCTTTGCCGGCCGTACGAGATGCTTATCTACAAAAAAAATGTGAAATTGAAGACCGAAAGGAGATTTCAGTGTGAAGGGGGATCTTGATGGAACCGCATATAGATGGACAGATAAATCCGGTCGCGTTTCCTTTTGCCATAGCTGCAAGGAGTAAACGAAGATTTCCGGCGACAAAGCGCCGGGTGTTTGTTCGTTTCCGCCTTTGCGGTATCGGGCAAGATACAGGTCCCCCGCAAGGACCGTGTAAATTACGGCAGGCGCCTTATGGCGCACGCGGCGCAAGTTCGGGGAAGCTGCAAATTGTCCAGACCGTTTTGTGAACAGGGTCAGGAAGAAGCCGCCGCGGTATTATCTCTTCTACGGCTCGTGCTTGAAGGCTTTCGGGTTTATGCCGTACTTTTGGATCTTTCTCCTGAGCGAGCGGAGGGGAAAGGCCAGTTCGCGTGCGGCGCTCGCGATGTTACCCTTTGTTTCCCTGAGTTTTTCTTCTATCAGGTGTTTCTCGAAAAGCGATAACTTCTCCTGCAGGTTTGAAGCTTCCTCTATATTACGTGGACCGAGATCGCCCGGCAGGTTTTCAAGCAAAAGGATGTCCCCATGGATGGTGGCGAGAGCCCGCTCGATAATGTTCTCGAGTTCGCGAACGTTCCCCGGCCAGTTATAACGCAGGAGAAGGTTCATTGCACCCGACGAGACCTTGGTGTCTTCCCTGTCCATCTTTTTCAGTATATGCCTGACAAGGACAGGAATGTCCTCTTTGTGTTCCCTGAGGGGAGGCAACTCGACCCGCAGGACGTTGATCCGGTAGTAGAGGTCCTTCCTGAACCTTCCATCCTGAACAGCCCCGGACAGGTCCTCGTTCGTCGCCGCGATAACGCGTATATCCACCTTGATGGTTTTATCGCTTCCGAGCGGCTCGAATTGTTTTTCCTCCAGAACCCGGAGGAGCTTCACCTGCGCCGATGGAGTCAGGGTGCCCACCTCGTCCAGGAAGAGGGAGCCCCCGTCCGCGGAGCGGATCTTGCCCGCCCTGTCGTTCACGGCGCCGGTGAACGACCCCTTGACGTGGCCGAATAGCTCGCTCTCGATGAGCGCGTCCGGGAGCGCCCCGCAGCTCACAGCTACCATGGGGCCATTCTTCCTCGCGCTGTTGTGGTGGATGGTCAGGGCAACAAGCTCCTTGCCGGTGCCCGTCTCGCCGGTGATCAGGGCGCTGGAATCGCTCCCGGCGGCAGACTCTATGAGCCTGTACACCTCGCGCATGGATTCGCTGTTTCCCATGAGACCTTTGTACTGCGACTCGGCGCCCAGTCTCCGGCGCAGTGACTCTACCTCTCTTATCAGGGCGCAGCGGTCGGCTATTCTCTCCAGTGTGATGAGGAGTTCATCCTGGTCAAGCGGCTTGGTCAGGTAATCGAACGCCCCGCGCTTCATTGCCTTGACGACGTCTTTCACGTTCCCGTAAGCCGTCATGATCAGGATAGTGAGGGATGGATATAGTGGCGCTACCTTTTCCGTGAGCTCTATGCCGTCCATCTCCGGCATCCTGACATCGGTGAGAAGTATCTCGTAGCCGCCGCCTTCCAGCTTCCGGAGAGCTTCGGACGGCCTAGCGGCGGTCTCCACCTCGTAGCCGTGCATCCGGAGGAAGGTTGAGAGGCTTTTCCTGGTGTTCTCCTCGTCGTCCAGAAGCAGTATGTTCAGCTTTTTCACGGAATACCCCTATGTTGTTGGAAGTGTAATAATGAAAGTGGTGCCCTTTCCCGGTTCGCTTTGAAAAGTGATGCTCCCCCTGTGACTTTCAACGGTCCGATATACCTGGGAGAGGCCGAGTCCCGCGCCCTCGGCTTTGGTTGTAAAAAAGATGTCGAAAATTTTATCCCTGATCTCGGGCGGTATCCCGTAGCCGTTGTCCTTAACCTCCACCGTCACGAGGTTGTCCGCCAGCCCGCTCCTTATTTCTATCCGCCCACTCCGTTCGAGGGCGTCGCGCGAATTAAGGAGCAGGTTCAGAATGCAGCGGTGAAACGCGGCCTTTTCCAGTTTGAGCACCGGAATACGCTTGGCATACTTCTCCACGATGGTGATCCCTTTTTGCCGGAGCTCTCCCTCGACGCCCTTAACCACCTGGCGGATAATATCGTTTATGTCGGCATCCTCCAGCTCGATCCTGTCCGGCCTGGTGAAAACCATGAACCTATCGACCATCTCTTTCAATCTCCCTATATCCGACCTGAGAATGGACAGGCTCTCCCGGCAGAAATCTTGTGTTTTCCGCATGTCAAAACCGGAGTTAAGCATTTTTTCTATATTGGCCGTGGCGAAAGACATCGAGTTGAGAGGGTTCTTTATCTCGTGCGCCACCCCTGCGATGAGCTTGGATGTGGCTGCAAGCTTCTCGGATTGGATGAGCCTCTCCTGTGCCTCCTTCAACTCCCGGATATTGCTTCGCAGGGCTTCGGTTCTCTCGGCCACCTTCTCTTCCAGCTTATCGCTGTATGTCTTGAGCTTCCTGTAGAGCTCTGCGTTCTCCAGTGCGATGGCTATCTCGCCGGCGATCTGCTTCAGGATCTGATAGTGCTCTTCACGGTAGGCCTTCTTCTCCTTGCTGCCCAGGTTAAACGTTCCTATGACCTCTCCCCGGTAGATAAGCGGAACAACCATGCCGGATTTCACTTCGGTCGTGAGGATATACTCATCCTCTACGAACTCACCGCCTCCGTCGAAATCTTCACGGATAAGCGGCTTCCGGTTTTTTATCACCCACTCGATTCCCGTTCCCTCGAGCGGGTAGGTGAGACCCTCCTCGGGTTCCTTTTTCCCGGCGGGCTCCAGAAAATATACTTTATTGATCATGCGGGAGCCGTCGGTAAGGGAAATGCTTGCCCGATCGAACCGTATTATCTTCTTCGTCTCTTCCGTTACCACGGAAAGGATTTCGTTTAAGTCCAGGCTGGACGTGATGGCACTGGTTATCTCGTTGATTATGGCGAGCTGCCGCGCCTTCTTCTCCGTCTCCTCCTGGGACCTGCGAAGCTCCCCGGTCCTTTTCTCTACTCTTTTCTCGAGCGTCCTGTTCAGGTTCTCCAGCCGCCGGTTGATTTTCCGCAGCTCGGCGACGAGCCGCTGGTTTTCGGCGGTGAGTTTCTGCTTTTCGATGGCGCTCTTTGCGGTTTGATAGAGTTCGCCGAGCTGGAGAGGTTTCCTGATGTAGGCGAATGCCCCGCGCTCGATGGCCGTAATTGCCGACTCGAGGGTCGCGTAGCCGGTGATGATGATGACCTCGGTGAGGGGGGAGATGCGCCTTATCTGCGCCAGCAGCTCCAGGCCGCTCGCGTCCGGGAGCTTTATATCGACGATGGCAAGCTCGTACCGGTCTTTGATCTCTTCAAGAGCGTCGCAGGCCAGGCTTATGCCCTTTACGTGATAGCCCTTTCCTTTCAGGGCCCTGGCAACGATGTTCCTGACATCCTCTTCGTCGTCTACTACCAGTATTCGCTCTGCCATGCTATCGACTCCTGCTGTCGGCGGCCCGATCAGGCAACTGTAAGTCGTCACTGTAGCGACCGGCAATGTGCCCCGAAGGGGCTGCATTCGGGAGCAGCACGAAGGCAGTATGCCCCCGGAGCGACATGAAATGAGCATAGTGCAACGCGGGGAAGGTTGTAAACAATGAAATCAACGGCTGTGGATGGTCTTATTGCCAGCCGTATTGTGGAGGGTGCCCTACATGAGGCTATAGGGAGACCCGTTGTATATATTTGCCCGGGGTGCCGCGTCCCTCATAATTCTGAACGGGATGCGATCCCTTTCTCAACCTCTCTCAGGAGTATTCTCTCTTCTACGGGCTTTTTAAGGAAGGTGTGAACCCCCTTGGGAAGCCCATGTTTTTCGAGATAGCTCTCCGCGTATCCGCTCATCAGGATGACAGGGTGGTTTCTGTCTTTAGCCGTGATCCTCCGCGCAGCCTCTATGCCCCCCAGGCCGGGCATAACCACATCCATAAGGGTGAGGGCTATCTCTTCATTTTCTATTTTCTCGAGCGCGGCCTCGCCGCTATCGGCAACTACGGGGTGGTAACCGGAAAGCTCCAGCGTCTGGGAGAAAGAGCGCCTGATATTTTCCGCGTCGTCAACGACCAGGATTATCGATTTAGCATTAATTGTCTAACCCTCCTCCCGCCACCCGAATTCAATGGTGTCCTCTTTGGGGCCGTAGGGAGAGCCGTCGTCCATGGTGTAGCCTTCCGGCACCACTGACCAGTTCGGCTGGAAGTTTATCTTCACGCCGAAGGAGGTCGGCGGGTTGGTCGGTGTGGGCGTTGCCGTGGGGGTGGATGTCGGTGTGACTGTCGGCGTGGGAGTCTGCGGCGGAGTGCTTGTCGGTGTAGGAGTAGTTGTCGGCGTCATTGTGGGTGTCTGCGTGGGTGTGGATGTTGGTGTGGGCGATATGGGTTCGGCTGTTGGCGTTGGCGTCGGCGTTGGATCTGCCCCTTGCTGGTAGTGATTAATGATCTCTTCTTCTGTTAATGCCTTACGGTGGATTGCCACCTCGTCAAGGAGGCCGTCAAAGTAGCAGTAGCCTCCCCCGGCGGCGGGAGCCCGTCCGATCGTGAGGGGAACAGCCGCGTTGGCTATGGTCGTGGCCACGTTAACCGTGTTTTCAAGCACGCCGTTGATGTATATCTTTAACTCCTGCCCGTCATAGGTTCCCGCGACGTGGTAGAAGATACCGGCGGATTTGGCGCTGCTTGGCACGAATGTGCCCGTAGTTCCGTCGCCGATGCCGAAAAGAAAGGTGTTGGTGGGAATATCGGTCCTCAGGACGTAGCCGGTGGTGAAGGGGCCGCCCCCGGTCAGTGTATTGCACTTTGCGACGATGGTCCTGTCAGAGAAGCTGTCCAGCCTGGCCCACGCTTCGACAGTGATCGGGCCCGTGATATTAAGGCTGGGATCGTTGCCGCAATCTATGTAGTCGTTCGATCCGTCGAAGCTGCCGGCGCGCCCGATCTTCCCTTCGGCGACGGTGGTGGCGTTGCCGTGGGCGGTCCCGTGGTTTCCAAGGTTTGAGGAATCGACAACCTCATCCTGAGTACCATTCCACAAAGCCTCATCCATGTGCCATGAGGCGACGGTTTCCTGGCCGGCAGCGAACTCTTCCCGTATCTCATTGGCGCTCAATGCCCTGTCGTAGATCGCCGCCTCGTCAAGGAGGCCGTCAAAGTAGCAGTAGCCTCCCCCTGCGGCGGGGGCCCGTCCGATCGTGAGGGGAACAGCCGCGTTGGCTATGGTCGTGGCCACGTTGACCGTGTTTTCAAGCACGCCGTTGATGTATATCTTTAGCTCCTGCCCGTCATAGGTTCCCGCGACGTGGTAGAAGATACCGGCGGATTTGGCGCTGCTTGCCACGAATGTGCCCGCAGTCCCGTCGCCGATGCCGAAAAGAAAGGTGTTGGTGGGAACATCGGTCCTCATGACGTAGCCGGTGGTGAAGGGGCCGCCCCCGGTCAGTGTATTGCACTTTGCGACGATGGTCCTGTCGGAGAAGCTGTCCAGCCTGGCCCACGCTTCGACAGTGATCGGGCCCGTGATATTAAGGCTGGGATCGTTGCCGCAATCTATGTAGTCGTTCGATCCGTCGAAGCTGCCGGCGCGCCCGATCTTCCCTTCGGCGACGGTGGTGGCGCCGCCATGAGCGGTGCCGTGGTTGCCGTTGCCCGATGAGTCGGTCACCTCGTCCGGTGTCCCGTCCCAGGAGTCCTCGTCCATGTGCCACACGGCGCGGGTCGCCCCGTCTGCCGGCACCGACAGGACAAGCGCGAATAGAGCAACACCGCCTGCGACGGCGATTTTCATCATCTTGATCAAGTTTTCCACTATTAATAACATCCTTTATGCACTGGTGACTAAACGCAACATTTGTGCCAGAAGGCATGTAATATTAAATATTACATCAATCCCTTGGTACGTAGTAAGTTGGGAATGTGGGCCGTTTACCGGGAGGCATATAGTGGGTGACAAATATGGCATTTCCAGTGATTTAATTTGTTAGAGAAGATGCCAATCTGGCACGATTTTGAAAGGGATAAATATATCGTGCCGGCTCGAAGAAGGCCGCCCTCGTCCTTGCTGGTCCTACCGCCACCCGTACTCGTGGCTGTATTTCGGGCCGTAGGCATCCCCGTGATCTTCGATGTATCCGTCCGGACAGGGTGGCGTGGGTGGTGCCGGCTGGAAATTTATCCTTATTATCTCGGATAGTGGCGGGTTGGTCGGCGTGGGCGTTGCCGTGGTGGCGGCTGTAGGCGTGGCAGTCGGCGTTGGAGTCTGCGGCGGTGTGGTTGTCGGTGTGGGAGTCTGTGTTGGTGTCGGTGTCGTTGTCGGCGTCTGCGTGGGTGTGGATGTCGGCGTGGGCGTTGGTACGGCCTGATAGTGTTCGAGAATCTCGGTTGCGGAGAGGGCCCTGTCGTATATGCCGGCCTCGTCTATCTCACCCTGGAAAAACCTCTGGGTGCCGTCCCAGCTACCTATCTTTGCGGGATACGTCCCGAAAGTGTCGAAGGTGTCGTCCACCGAGATCACCTCCGCGCCGTCGTAGTAGAGCTTCCAGGTAGTGCCGTCGTACGTGGCGGCCAGGTGATGCCACTGGTTGTCGTAGTAGGTCTGCGGACTTTTCTTGAACTGGTGTGATGTGGCGTTGCGGTAGAGGAGGGCGACCTGGTCCTGCTCAACGTACAGAGCAACGGCGGTCCCGGCGGATGAACCCCTGTGCAGGTTCACGATACGTCCCTCTGTGCCGCCGTACGGAGGGTGATTATAATCTGTCTTGATCCATGCCTCGATAGTGAACGGGGAGCCGCTGAGTATATCGTTGGAGGGGACAAGGTCCACGTAGCCGCCGACGCCGTCGAACGAGCCGCACCTGCCGTACGCTCCTCCCGCCGAGGTGGTCGCACCGCCGGAGGCCGTACCGTGGTTGCCGTTGCCCGATGAGTCGGTCACCTCGTCCGGTGTCCCGTCCCAGGAGTCCTCGTCCATGTGCCACACGGCGACGGTAGAGATGGGTGTCGGCGACGGCGTGGGCGTCGGCCCTGTGGGCGTAACGGTCGGAGTGGGCGTTACAGTGGGTGTGGATGTCGGCGTGGGCGTTGGTACGGCCTGATAGTGTTCGAGAATCTCGGTTGCGGAGAGGGCTCTGTCGTATATATTGACCTCGTCTATCTCACCCTGGAAAAACCTCTGGGTGCCGTCCCAGCTACCTATCTTTGCGGGATACGTCCCGAAAGTGTCGAAGGTGTCGTCCACCGAGATCACCTCCGCGCCGTCGTAGTAGAGCTTCCAGGTAGTGCCGTCGTACGTGGCGGCCAGGTGATGCCACTGGTTGTCGTAGTAGGTCTGCGGACTTTTCTTGAACTGGTGTGATGTGGCGTTGCGGTAGAGGAGGGCGACCTGGTCCTGCTCAACGTACAGAGCAACGGCGGTCCCGGCGGATGAACCCCTGTGCAGGTTCACGATACGTCCCTCTGTGCCGCCGTACGGAGGGTGATTATAATCTGTCTTGATCCATGCCTCGATAGTGAACGGGGAGCCGCTGAGGATGGCGTTGGAGGGGACAAGGTCCACGTAGCCGCCGACGCCGTCGAACGAGCCGCACCTGCCGTACGCTCCTCCCGCCGAGGTGGTCGCCCCGCCGGAGGCCGTGCCGTGGTTGCCGTTGCCCGATGAGTCGGTCACCTCGTCCGGTGTCCCGTCCCAGGAGTCCTCGTCCATGTGCCACATGGCGCGGGTCGCCCCGTCTGCCGGCACCGACAGGACAAGCGCGAATAGAGCAACACCGCCTGCGACGGCGATTTTCATCCTCTTGAACAAGTTCCCCACTATTAATAATCTCCTTTATATAGGGATGATTATACGCAACATTTGTGCCGGAAGGCAGGTTATGTTAAATATCACTCCAATACCTTGATATGCAGGCAGTTAGGAATGCGGCCCGTTTGCCGAGAGGCGTCTAGAGAGTGACAAAAACGGTATTTTCAGCGGTTTAATCAGTTAGAGAAAATGCCAGTATGGCACGATTTTGAAAGGGATAAATATATCGTGCCGGCTAGAAGAAGGTAGCCCTCGTCCTTGCTGGTTCTACCGCCACCCGTACTCGTGGCCGTATTTCGGGCCGTAGATATCCCCGTGATCTTCGATGTATCCGTCCGGACAGGGCGGCGTGGGTGGTGCCGGCTGGAAATTTACCCTTATTATCTCCGATAGTGGCGGGTTGGTCGGCGTGGGCGTTGCCGTGGTGGTGGCTGTAGGCGTGACAGTCGGCGTTGGAGTCTGCGTCGGGGTGGTTGTCGGTGTGGGAGTGAGTGTCGGCGTAGGTGTCGTTGTCGGCGTCATCGTGGGCGTCAGGGTCGGCGTGGGCGTCGGCAGGTAACCTAACGTTACGGAATTTACGGAAGGAGTATCGCCGGTGTCCGAGGTTGAGAGATTGACCCGGTACTGGATGTAGGTCATGCCCGTCGTGCCGGAGGTAATGATGTTTCCCGAGGGATCGGTGTATTCGCCGGACCATGGCCCCCAGCTCGCGCCGGCGGGAGAGACGGAGACCCAGTCCACTTCGTAGGAGAAATCGACATAAGCCGATACATTGGGGTAGAGGTCTATTGTGGAGAAGTTGCCGGTGGCCACGAGGGTCATGGTGTACCACTCGTTGAGTGTGACCGGGGAACGGCCGGCCCAATCCTCCCATCCGTCGTAACCGAGGAAGTCGCCGGCGGTAACGGGGACGTTATAGGTAACGACCAGTGTGTCGTCGGCGGGGTCCTTCGTGCCCTGGGTGTTGACGACCGAGAGGCCGCCGTTAGTGCCTGCATAGAGGAGTCCGGTGCCCGAATCGAGCCAGGAGTAGTAGGCGCCGTTGCCGCCGATCGCCGGGGTCGTGCCCTTGCCGTACGTCGCCGACACCGTGTCGTCCGCCGGATCCACCGTCCCCTTTGTGTCGATCACGGTTACCCCGTAGCTCGAGTTGTAGTGGCTCACGTAGAGGAGGCCGTTTGCCGCATCGAGGTACGTGTGCTTGACGGAGTTGCTCCCCAGGGCCGGCGCGGACGAAATCAACGTGCCGGTCGAGCTGCTCGTCGTGTTGTAGACGCCGTCGCTCTTATAGGTGAAAGAGGTGTTGCCGGTCATGTTTACCACCGAGAGGCAGCCCGGGGAGCCGCTCTGGGCGCTTATGTAGAGGAGGTTGTTTGCCGTGTCGATGAAGGAGTTCTCGATGTAGTTGTGGCCGATGGCGGGTGTGGAAGTTGTGCTGTAGCTCTTATGCAGCGTGTCGTCCGATGGATCGATTGTGCCCTTGGTGTCGATGATGGAAAGGCCCCCGCCCCACGTGCCGACGTGGAGGAAGTTTGTGCCGGAATCGAGCCAGGAGTGGAAGACACGGTCGTGCCCGATGGCCGGCGTGGATGAGATGTTGTAGGTTATTGCCAGGGTGTCGTCCGCGGGGTCCGTCGTGCCCTGTGTGTTGATTACCGAAAGGCCTCCGCCGAAGGTGCTCACGTACAGCAAGTTGTTGGAGGAATCCAGCCAGGAGTGTATAACGTTGTCGTCGCCTATGGCGGGGCTTGAGGAGGTTGTGTACCTCGTCAGCAGGGTATCGTCTGAGGGGTCCGTCGTCCCCTGTGTGTTTATAACGGTGAGGCCGCCTCCGTTGTCCCAGCTGCTGCTGACATAGAGCAAATTGTTGGTGGAATCGAGCCATGAGTGGTTCACGTTGTTGTTCCCTAAAGCCGGCGCGGTGGAGGTGGTGTAGGTTATTACCAGATCGTCATCTGAGGGATTATTCTCCGTGTCCTTGGTATTAATGACAGAGAGGCCGCCTCCACGTGTGCTCACGTAGATGAGTTTATTGCTGGGATCGCCGGAATCGAGCCAGGAGTGGAAGACGCTGTTGCTCCCGATCTCCGGGTAAAGGTTGGTATAAGACAATCTGGCTCTAGCCTTGATTATCGATCCCGCGGGGAAGTAATCCGCCGCCATGCCCGTGTCTATCGATATGCCGACGCCGCTGTTTCCGGGGCCGGTGAAGGTGATGATCCCCCCGCTCTCGGAGACGTTGCTGAAGAAGCTCGAGGTAAATGAGACGTTGCCGGTGTTCCCGTCGTCGAACTCGTCGGCCCAGAAGACGTCGCCGTTTCCCGCCCTCGTCTGCAGGGTGACGTCTTGCCCTGCTGATGCTGTCTCATCCCAGGAAATAAACTCGCTGGGCGTCGTCGAGAGGGGGAGGGGTCTGCTGCAGTACATCCCGCCGGGGTTATAACCGACCGTTGGGACGACGGACAGGCCTCCGCCCCACGTGCTGACATAGATGAGGTTGTTGTCGGAATCGAGCCAGGAGTGAAATACGCCGTTATACCCGATGGCCGGATTGCCGGAGGTCGTGTAGGTGGCGACGTGTGTATCATCCGAGGGATCAGCGGTACCCTGGGTATTAATGATGGAAAGTCCGCCATTGGTCCCCACGTAATAAAGCCCCGTACTTGAGTCGAGCCATGAGTGATAGGCCCCGTTGCCGCCGATGGCCGGAGATGTGTTGGCGCCATACGTTGTCGATACCGTGTCATCGGCGGGATCCACAGTTCCCTTCGTGTCGATCACCGTTATCCCGTAGCTGGAGTTGTAATGGCTGACGTAGAGGAGGTTGTTTGCAGAATCGAGGAATGAATGCTTGACGGAGTTGCTCCCCAGTGCCGGCGCGGACGAAATCAGCGTGCCGGTTGAGCTGCTCGTCGTATTATAGACGCCGGCGCTCTTGTAGGTGAAAGAGGTATCGTTGGCGAGATTGATCACCGAGAGGCAGCCCGGGGAGCCGCTCTGGGCGTTAATATACAGCAGGCTGTTGGCTGAATCCAGGAATGAGTTCTCGATGTAGTCGTGGCCGATGGCGGGTGTGGAAGTTGTGCTGTAGCTTTTATACAGCGTGTCGTCCGAGGGGTCGATGGTGCCCTTGGTATCTATAATGGAAAGGCCCCCGCCCCACGTGCCGACGTAGAGGCGGTTTGTGCCGGAATCGAGCCGGGAGTGCCAGACGCGGTTGTGCCCGATGGCCGGACTGGTGGAGGTGGTATAGGTTATGACCAGTGTGTCGTCGGAGGGGTCCGCCGTGCCCTGGGTGTTTATCACGGAGAGGCCGCCGTGGCTGCTTATGTAGATTAGGTTATTGGCCGAGTCGATGAAGGAGTGCTGGACTGTGTCGCTCCCGATTGCCGGAGAAGAGGCGGTGGTATATGCAGCCGCTAGGGTGTCGTCCGAGGCGTCGACCGTTCCCTTGGTATCGATAACCGAGAGGCCGCCGCCGCGGGTGCTGACGTAGAGGAGGCTGTTCGTCATATCGAGCCATGAGTGGTTGACTTTGTCATGGCCGATGGCCGGATCTGTAGTGGTGTTGTATGTGTACCCCCGGCCGAGGACGATCTCGCCGTCGGCCGTTTCGGTGATATATGTCGGCGCAAGGGGCTCTATATCTACATACCCCTCGTCGAACTCGGCCTTGGTGGACTGGGTGAGAGGATACGAGCTGCCGGGCCCTAAAGCGCAAAGGCAGATTGTAACCTGTAGAAGTATGAGGACCTTCTTCATGATAATGGTGCTCCTTTAAAAATCGTTCTCAAGTTTGCGGCTCAGATGCTAATTCTTATACATTACGAGGAATCCTAATATAAGCATAATACGTGCCAGAGGATGAGTTATTGCGAAGGGCTAACCCTACCTCTTAAAATACAATAAGTTACGAAAATTGTGGGGGCTATGGATAAGGGTGATGGCTGAAAAAGCGACATTTTATGGCCCGAAATCAGGCGGCAACCATGCCAATTTGGCGCTTTTACATCATAAGAGGTGTTCTGGAAGAGCGCCGTTTGTGATTATGATGTAACCGGTGATAATAGGGGATTATATACCGATTCATCCGGCCATAATTGCCCGATTTCCGTGATAGGTTGTATATGAGTTACAGGAGCCTATCCTCGGGGGTTGTGCGGTGGAATTACCAGCCGTAACCGGTACCTGCGCTGAAGCCGTGCCCACCATCGAGGAGGTAGCCGTCCGGGGTCGCCACGCGGAATGGCTGGAAATTGATTTTGATAGAGGTTGGTTGAGCGTTCGGATTCAGGGCTGTCGGTATGCCGGCGCACATGACTTCTACGAGGTCGTTGAAGCCGTCGCCGTCGGTGTCCGCGGAATTAAAGTTTGTCTCTTCCCCCTCGTCCCAGCTGCCGTTTCCGTTACTGTCTTCTATATTGTCGAAGAGTCCGTCGTTGTCGGAGTCCATCAAGGATGGGAACGAACAGAGGGCATCGAACCAGTTCTCGGCCATGATCGCGTATCCATCAGCATTGGGGTGCACGTCGTCTGCCATCAACCAGGTTTTAGCATGCCCCTGACCCTGATCGTATAAGTCGTTCCAGTTGCTGGTGATAAGCAGGTCGTAACCCGATAGCTGGTCCTGAAGTGCGTTGTTGAAAAGGCTTATCCACCATGAGCCCAGCGTCCCGTACAGCAGGTTCGGGGTGAACGTCGATACGATGATCTCGGCGTTCGTGTTGTCATTTAGCCAGTTCACGATCTGCTGTACCTCGTCCACGGTCTCGTTGATATTGCCCCCGCCGTTTAGGTCATTGCCTCCTATCATCAGGAGGACGAAATCGGGGTCATCGCCAGCCATAAGATTCTCATTCTCCAACCGCCCGAGGAGCATATCCGCCGTGTCGCCGCCAACACCCCTGTTCCGAACATCGATGTTCAGCGCGTAATAATGGCTATCTAGCAGGACAGCCATCTGGGCGGGGTAGGTGTACTCCGGGCCGCCGCTTCCCGCCCCCGCCGTGACGCTGTCCCCCAGGCAGGTTATGACGACGGGAGGGGTCTGCTGCGCGTTTGAGTTTGGAGATAAAACGGTAGCTAAAATGAAAAAGAGGGCGCAGAAAAACAGGATGGTGAAACGGGTATACTTCCGTTCTTTATTAAGATGATTCTTATCCACGCGATGGAGTGCGGCAAACACGTTACCAACCGTACCCGGTGGTTGTGCTGAAGGTTCTGCCGCTGTCGTTTAGGTAGTTATTGGGTGTTGAGGTGTCGAACGGCTGGAAATTTATCCTCAATACGGGTTTCAGGTCCTGGTTCTTGGCTGTATCGGCGTCGGCACACGTGATCTCCAGGAGGTCGCTGAAGCCGTCGTCATCCGTGTCCGCGAGCTGGGGGTTCGTTGTGTAAAAGGACTCCTCGGCATCGGACAACCCGTCATTGTCTGAGTCCATCAGCTCGGGGAACGCCTCGAGCTCATCGAGCCAGTTCTGGGCCAATATAGCGTGGCCGCCGTCATTGGGATGGACGTTGTCGTACATCATATCAGCCCATGCCTTTCCGCTTCCGGAATCGTAGAGGTCGTTGAAGTTACTGTAAAAATATCGATCGACTTGACCCTCGAGTTCCTCGAGATCACGATAAAGTATCTTGAGCCAGTTTTGTCCATTATATATCTGTATGCCGAGGTTGGGGTTCCAACCGCCCATATCAGCGATTCTGTTAGGGGTAAAGGCAGAGAGAATTATTTTTGGGGGTTGACCATCGGGGTTGATATGCGCCTTTATGAAATTGATGCACTCCTCCACTTCTGAAACGGTTTGGTTTACTATGGGACCGAATTCCTCTGCGCTCCCAGCCCCGGCAAGGTCGTTGCCGCCGATCATCAGGAGGACCAGATCGGGATTATCGACCAGAAGATCAGCAAAATGGGCATGTTCCGGGTTCAATTTATCGCGGAGGCCGCCGGCCGTCTCGCCGTTGATGCCGTGATTGTGCACCTCGAACCTCCGCGGGTAGTAATGCTGCTCAAGGAGGTTGGCCAGCTGGCCGGGATACGTGCTCGCGTAATCCTCGTAGGGGTCGGGTTGACCCTCGGGATTGTGAAAACCGTCGCCGTACGGATAGCTGTGTGTGACGCTGTCACCGAGGCAGGTTATGACGACGGGCGGAATCTGCTCAGCGGATGCATTCAGTGGCACGGCGATAATCAAAAGAAACAGGAAGGGGCAAAGAAAGGTAATGGCGGTGAATTCATACGAATGCGCTTTGTGCACATGCTTCATAACTACACGCTCCTTCTATATTTTTACTACAACCCGGACCGGATGTCAAGGGACGCCTGGTATTTAAGCAAGGATTGTGCCAGGTCAAAACGGTATGCCATAAGGTTAAAAGGCGCCGTTTTTCCGGCCCTCGCGGCAGAGATGCGATATTTATTGGCGGGCTGCAAACATGGTTGGCGGCTCATAGAGAGCAACCGTTCGATCAGTTGAATGCGGGGGTTATTGTTCTGCACGGGAAAAGGGGCGTGGCAGCCCCTTCTTTATTCCGCATTCCACGGATGAAAAAGGGGGCCGAAGATAGTGGAGAAGTTACCGTTCGGCGCTTTGGCGGTTTATGCAGGACCCCGGTGAGAGAATTGCCGCCGCGCCGTTTCCCTATTCCTCGGGCTTGATGGTGATGTACTTGGAGTTGTAGTCCGTCTGTCCCGTAGAGTCCGCGATTTCAAGGCTTACTTCATGTTGGCCCGAATCGTTCCAGGTCACATCGTGAGGCCCCTGTGTATCCCGGGTGCCTGGGCTGCCGTCCTTGAATTCCCAGTGCCAGGTCTCTATGGCAGAGGCCGCTGCCGACTTGTCGGTGAACGTTGCCTGCTCTTTCTCTTCGGGTTCTTCGGGGTCCCAATCGAAGTCGGCTTTTATCCAGTCGGTGGGCGTCGGCGTCGGGGGCGGTGCGGTAGATGGGATGGCGGCGATCTGCCTGACGTTGTTTCCCTCGGGGATAACCCAGAAGTCTCTCGCCTGGGGCTGCCCGTAGTTCGCTATGTCGGCCGTGGCTCGCGGGTAGCCGTCCTGGCGAGTTTGGGCCGCCTCATAAGTCGTGTCGCCCCTCTGGACGGGCTTCCATACCCACAGGTTGTCGTCTCCGCCCCTGTTGCCGAGGACGCCGATGACGTCGTAGGTGTCCGCGCTGTCCCCGCTCACGGCGTCGGCGCCGATGCCCATTATGGCCTGGATGTCGTTCCTCTGGGGGACTATCCAGAGGTCCTGCCCCTGCGGATAGCCCTTTTGCATGTTGTTTGGTGGAGGGATGGAAGGGTTCGGGCCGATCTGCCAGGACTGGTTTTGGAGGTATTCATCGACACCATATACTGCTTTCGGAGGAACCTTCCAGACGAAGAGGTTCTGGTCTCCCCAGGAATTCTCTATTGTCACTATTCTTTCGGCCGCGCTGTCGGCGGAGTTTACCACGCGCATGCCTGCCATGGCAGTGACATTGCTGTCACGGGGTATGAACCAAGTGTCCCTTGAAATGTAGAACTGGCCGATTGCCATGTTAAAGTTCCTGAGAAAAGAGTCAGTGTACGTCCAGTCGCCGAATCTCAGCGCGTTGTAGATGTAGAGCTCCTGGCCGCCCCAGGTGTTCTTCATGATGACGAGCTCGTCGATGCCGTCCGTGCTGTTTTCGGTCCTCGTCATCAGTGATGTGTTGTTTCCCTCCGGGACGATCCATAGGTCTCGGGCGATGGGGGAGGGGTTGCGCGCTATGGCGTCCCAGTAGGTCCAGTCGCCGGGCAGGATGGAGTTGTAGATGTAGAGGTTTTGGTCCCCGCCCTCATTCTTCATGAGAGCCAGGGCGCTGAGGTCCCTTTCCTCGTCGTCCTCCATGGCCAGGTGCGTCATGGCGATGGTGTTGTTGCCGGAGGGGATTATCCATAAATCCCTGGCTATGGGCGAGGGGTTTCTCGACGCCGCGTCCCAGTATGTTATGTCTCCGCACTCGAGGCTGCTGTAAAGGTAAAGGTTGTAGTCGTAGCCCTTGTCCGCCTTCATGACGTAAAAGCCGCCGCCCGCGGGAAGTATGTTGAGGGCCTTCATCACGGGGACGTGGTCCGCATAACTTGAATGGTCGGAATCGTCAGACAGTATGGGGGGAAGCTCGGTTTCCACACTGGGGAAGACGGTTGAGTCGAAGACGATGCCGTACGAATACTGATACTGACTGACGCCCAGATAGAGCGGGGAGGCATCCCCGATCACCTCGTTGGGGATAATCCAGTCATATTTGGAAGTGCGGTTCACGTTGGTGAAGACGTTGCCGTTCCTGTCCTGTGGCTGGCAACTTTCCTCTTCCACCTGCAGGAAGCTATCGAAGACGTCGATGAGACCCGGCTCCGAACCGTATGTCTGCGTGTTGAAATCGCCGCCGACGATAATGTACTGGCTCGAGTCGAAGTTAGCTGCAACGTATGCCTTGATCTGTTGGGCCTCGTCGATTCTTTTGGCTTTGTCCCCCTCCGTGTCCCCGGCTTTAAGATGGACGCTCACCACCTGGAGGTCTATGTCGCCGGGTATGTCTATCACAGCCCAGTCGAAGTAGCGCTGACTTATAGTCTGGTCGTTCCAGCTGCCGGAGCTCTTTAAGGGCCACCTGCTGACAATGGCGTTGGGCGGGACTAACGCGCTTGGTCCCCGGTACCAGTCGAAATCCGGCCCGAACGCTTCTTCGACCCATGCATCGTAGTCCTCACCCCATGGACTTTCGTCGTCCAGCTTCCATTCCTGCAGCAGGGCGACGTCGGGCTCCAGGCCCTGGACGATACGGGTCTGGTACATGGTGTCGTCCTTACCGATGTCGTATACGGCGCTTATGTTGTACGACATGAACTTAAGGTCGTCCGCCAGGGAAGGCGCCGCGACCAGGAGTGCGAGAGCGCAGGCCAGGGCGAAGAGGACGAGCAGCTTGCTTCCAAAAGGCACCGGAAAGGATTCCTTCTTTTTCATCGCAGGTCCCGTGTTATTGTTAGTGCTGTAAATTAACTCGCTTTGCTCATTAATTTATCAGGTTCCGGTTCCGCCGGAACTAAATTTTTGAATTCCCGATGCAGTAATGCTACCCTGCATTAGTATATATACCATCCGGTATTTCCTGTGTCAATTTTTTTTATGAGGGCATACACCTCGATATGCGTATTACTGCTTGCTTGTCTCGCGCCTTCCACGGGCGGATCGGAGGAGGCGGACCCCCTCCGGTGCTGGGACCTCGCGTACCGGTCTCCCTGCGCTGAATCGCCGGACTACGCCGCTGCCCTGGGTGAGCTCAGGCGGGGGATACTGTTCGGCGTGAGCGACTGCGACCTCTACTACAGGATGGGCTACTGCTACGAGAAGCTCGGCAAGGCCGACATGGCGAAGAGGTCTTTCCGGATGGCGTTGACTTCCCGTGATGAGTGCCCGGCAGATATCATCTACTACGCCCACCTTCATGCCGGTATGCTGGACTTCGAGGGGGGCGACCTCGGCGACGCGCTGGAGCATTTCAAAAAAGCCGCCGCGATCAAGCCGGATAGGTGGGTGGCGCGGAACAACCTCGCCGTTCTGGAGCGGGAGCTCGGAAGAAAGGAGGGCGGCGCTGACAGCCTCGCCCGGGCAGTGGACGGGAACCCGGTGTGGAATCGTAACAGGGCAATTATCCGCGGCGAGGAGGGGCTGACGGATGAGGCCCTGGAGGAGTGCGGCGGGGCCGTCTCGCGCGGCTGTAAAAAGGCATTTATCCAATATACCCGCGCCGAGGTCCTGAACTCGTCGGGTCGCCACGCCGGGGCGGCGGGGGAGTACCTCGCTTGTGCGGGAGGCGGTGATCCGGCATCGTATCTCAGGGTGGCCGAGATAGCGCTCCTCGAAGGCCGCTACGGGCGGTTCATCATAAGCCTCCAGAAGGCGCTGGACGTCGATCACGGGGCGGGCTTCCCGCCAGCTATCTCCGCGCGCTTGGGGGCTGCGCGGCTCCCCCTGCTGGAGGCTCAAGGCGGGCCTGTTCACAGGTACCCGGATGAAATCAAGGAGGAGCGGGCCGACCTGATAGAAGCTATATCCGGGGATGACGCGGACGCCGGCGCGCACTGCGGGCTGGCCCACCTGTACGAGTACAACGGGGAGGGGGAGAGGTACGGCGACGGGTTTCACATAGGCCGCGTGTTCGAGCATTATACGGCGGCCCTTTCCATCGACCCGGACCACGCCCGCTCCCACCTGGGCCTCGGGCGCCTCTATCATCTTGCCGGTGACGGTAAAAGCGCTCTCAGGGAGTATTCAGCGGCCGTCAAGGCCGATTCGCGGCTCTCCCGGGCACACTTCAACAAGGGTCTTATCTACGCTTCCCGGAACATGGCGGGGGACGCACTCCGTAGTTTCAGGGAGGTTTTGAGATACGAGCCCGAGCTTGCGCAGGCGCATTACAGGGCGGCGCTTGCCCTGACGCGCTCGGGGCGGTACGGTGAGGCTGTCGAGGAGTACGAGAAGACGCTCGCCCTCAACCCCGGTGATCCCCGCTGCTACTTCAACATGGGGCGGATCCACGCGGATTACCTCGGCGACAAAGAAAAGGCGGCCGAATACTTCGAGCTGTATCGCCGTTCCCTGCCGGAACCAATGAGTTAAATGAGTTATATGAGTTTTATGAGTTAAATGAGTTAAATGAGTTGAATGAACGAACTGTCCCGAACATTGGATGAAAAAGTGGTTCTGAACCCTGAGGTTTTTCTCGATCTTTCGCTCGTGGTCCCGGCGTACAACGAGGGATCTAAAATCGGGCGGGACCTGAAGGAGCTCACCGACTATCTGGGCGGAACGGGGTTATCCTACGAGATACTTGTTATCGATGACGGCAGCGTGGACTCGACCGCGGCTGTTGTCTCGAAGTTCGCGGGAATGTGCCGGAATGTGGTCCTTTTGAGGAACGGGAGGAATAGGGGCAAGGGTTACTCAGTGCGAAAAGGCGTCCTGGCGGCACGGGGGAGGTACGTTGGATTCCTGGACGCGGGGTTGTGCGTTCCCCCCGGGGAGATAGGGAAAGCGCTCGCACTCCTGAACGACGGCTGTGATATCGCGCTTGGTTCGAGAGGCCTTCCGGATTCGTCCATTCTCAGGAGGCAGCCCTGGTACAGGGTGGCGGGATCTAAAATATTCGCCCAGATTGTCTGGAAGATAATGGGCTTATCGGCTATAAAGGATACCCAGTGCGGCTTTAAATTTTTCAGGCGCGAAGTCGCACGGGAGATATTCTCGGAGATGAGGACGGACGGGTTCATGTTTGACGTCGAGCTGCTTAGGAGGGCGCTGGCGAAGAAACTGAAAATCAGGCAGTTTCCCATATCCTGGTCCAACGACCCGGATACGCGGTTCAGGCTTGTTTCCGGTAGCATCCGGAATATGGTTGAACTGGCCGGGATTGTACTGAGGGGAAGGAAAAATTACCATGTCTAGATATCTGGTGACCGGAGGGGCCGGCTTTATCGGCTCTCATGTCGTGGACGCACTGCTTTTGGCGGGGCACGAGGTCCGCATTCTCGACAGCCTTCAGCCGCGCGTCCATCCACGCGGCAAACCCGCCTATGTCCCGGAGGATGCCGAGTTTATCCAGGGGGATGTGCGCGATGAGCACGCAATGGCGCGCTCCATGAAAGGGATGGACGGTATATTCCACCTCGCGGCGTATCAGGACTACATGCCCGACTTCAGCACCTTTCTACACGTTAACGCGGTCAGCCCGGCCCTCTTGATAGAGTTGATAGTAAGGGAGAGGCTTGGTATCGAAAAGATTGTCTTCGCCTCGACCCAGGCGGTATACGGCGAGGGAGAGTACCTATGCGGCGAGCATGGAGTTTTTCATCCCGGCCCACGCCCCCTCGATCAGTTGAAGGAGGGTCGCTGGGAGACGCTGTGCCCGCAATGCGGCAGGGAGGCGGAGTGGCAGCTTACCGGCGAGACGGCGGTGAGCCCGTATACCGCTTACGCGATATCCAAGTATTGCTCGGAGCTGGCTTTTCTTAACCTGGGCCGGCGCTACGGGATCCCGGCGGTGGGGCTTCGCTATTCGATCACGCAGGGGCCGAGGAACTCTTTCTATAACGCCTATTCCGGGGTTTGCCGCATTTTCTCACAGAGGATACTTAGCGGCGCGCGCCCGATCGTCTTCGAAGACGGAAAACAGTTGAGGGATTACATCAATGTGGAGGATGTCGTCCGCGCCAACCTTCTCGCGATGGAGGCAGGGGAAGCCGACTACCGGATATTCAACGTCGGGGGAGGAAAAGCGATAAATGTTATCGAGTTTCTCGATGCCCTGGCGGGGGCTTTCGGTGAGGCGGCGGAACCGGTTCTCAGCGGGGAGTTTCGCTACGGTGATACGCGTCACACGGTATCGGATATAAGCGCGCTGCGGGGCCTTGGCTGGGAGCCGGCGGTCTCGCTGAAAGAGAGCCTTGAGCGCTACGTCTCCTGGCTTCTAAAGCAGCCCGACGCAAGGAGCATCCGCTACGTCGAGGCCGACAGGGAGATGCGGGAGAGGGGCGTGATACGGAAGGGAAGCGCAGGATGAAGGCGATGGTTCTGGCTGCGGGGAAGGGTGAGCGCTTCTCCTCTTTCCATGACACCATTCCCAAACCCATGGCAAGGCTGGGAGACAAGCCCGTTCTGGAGCACGTCATAGATCACCTCCGCTTTTTTGAAATCCTGGATATTATTATAAATCTCCACCACCTTCCCCGCGTAATAATGGATTACTTCGGAGACGGCGCGAAGTGGGGTGTTACAATCAAGTATTCGTTAGAGCCCGAGCTCCTCGGGACTGCGGGAGCAATACGGAAGGTGGCGGACGAGCTGAAGGAGACATTCCTCGTGTATTACGGGGACAACCTCTGCGAGTGCGACCTCGGCAAGCTCAGGGGTTTTCACCGGGAGAGAGGCGGCCTGGCGACAATCGTCACCGCCGAGAGCTACGATGACATAGCGGGCGGCGTGGTCGAGTGCGCCGGCGATGGGCGCCTGATTCGCTTCGTCGAGAAACCGGCCGTCACCGGTTCCGGGAAGAGATGGGAAAACGGAGGTATATATATTATCGAGCCGGATATTATAAACTGTATCCCCGAAAGTGAGCAGTGCGATTTTGCCCGGGACATCTTCCCGGCGCTTCTCGAGGCGGGCGAGAGGATATATTGCTATGAGGCGGAAGGGTATGTCCGGGGGATAGACACGCCCGAGCGTTATGAAAGAGTTAAAAGAGAAATTGAGGAGGGGGGGCTGACGCTGCGATGATAATCACCAGGACACCGATGAGGATTACACTCGGGGGAGGAGGGACGGATCTTCCGTCTTACTACAGCAAGTACGGCGGAGCGCTGGTTTCCGCAGCTATAAACAAGTATATGTTCATTTACGTGAACCGGCCGATCGTGGACGATCTTATCAGGCTGAAATACTCCAGGAGCGAGGTCGTCGAGAGCGTGGACCAGGTCCAGCATGAGATCGCGCGGGCGGCGATGCGGATGATGGGCATAGAGAAGTCCCTGGAGATTATCTCCATGGCCGATGTGCCGGCCGGGACGGGCCTCGGCACATCCAGCTGCTACGCCGTGGGGCTTCTTAACGCCCTTCACACTTTAAAGAGAGAGCATATACCGCTCCAGGAGCTTGCTGAAGAAGCGTGCGACCTTGAGCTGAACAAACTCGGCAAGCCCATTGGAAAGCAGGATCAGTACATGGCTACCTTTGGGGGGGTGACCGTGCTTGATATTGATAAGAACGGCGTGGTCGATGTGCGAAAGGCGAATGTTTCGGATGAAACCATAGATGACCTGAACAGGAACCTCCTTATGTTCTATACGAATACTTCCCGCAGCGCCGACGAGATACTCTCCGAGCAGAGCAGGGGAGCGAAAGAGGAAAAGAAGAATGTCGTGGAGAGCATGCACGCGATCAAGGAGATCGGGTATAAGATCCTGGAGGCGCTGGAAAGCGGGAACCTCACCGAGGTGGGATTGTTGTTTGATGATCACTGGCAGCACAAGAAAAGGATATCATCAAAGATGTCGAATCCCCGCTTTAACGAGATTTATGAAATAGCAAAGGAAAACGGTGCCTTGGGAGGAAAAATTTCAGGAGCGGGGGGAGGAGGATTCTTCGCGTTCTACATAGAGGATAATCATAAAAAACTAAGAGAGTCGATGAAGAAGATTGGATTAAGGGAGATGCGTTACCGTATTGATTTTGAGGGCACGAAGGTGCTGGTTAATCTCATGGACGGTGTCCGATAATAAAATTTTTCTTTGAAAAATTTTATGTTTGTTACTGATGAAACTTAAGGGAAAAGTTGCTGTCGTCACAGGCGGGGGGCGGGGCATCGGCAGAAATATAGCCCTGGCCTACGCGAGGGAGGGAGCTAGCGTGGTCGTGGCCGCGCGCACGACGGCGGAGATAGAGTTAACCGCCAAGGAAATAGTCGTGCTCGGTGTGGAGTCGATGGCCGCAAAGACAGACGTAACGCGCTACGAGGATGTGGAGCGCCTTGTCGCCGCGACGCTGGAGAGGTTCGGCAGGATCGATATTCTCGTTAACGACGCGGGTGTGCAGGGACCAATCGGCCCGGTGGCGGAGATTGACCCAAAAAGATGGGTCCACGCAGTTATGGTGAATCTCATCGGGACTTTCTACTGCTGCCGCGCCGTGCTGCCTCCGATGGTCTCCGGGAAACGGGGAAAGATCATCAATGTCTCGGGCGGGGGCTCGGTGAGCCCGCGCCCCTTCTTCACGGCTTACAGTGCCGCGAAGGCCGCCGTCGTGCGTTTCACGGAATCACTGGCTGGAGAGCTCGCGCCTTATAATATACAGGTCAATACCATGGCGCCGGGGGCCACGCCTACCAGGATGCTGGAAGAGGTTTTAGGTCACGCCGGTGAAGCGGGCAAGGACGAGGTTGATAAGGCTGAGGCCGTGCTCGGGGGCGGAGGAGTTGACACCGAAAGGCAGGCAGCGCTGGCCGTTTTTCTTGCCTCCGGAGAGTCGGACGGCCTGACGGGCCGCATGCTTCACACCAGCGAGGACTGGCCCTCCCTGGCCGGCCGCGTTCACGAGATCATGGCCACCGATCTCTACACTGTCAGGCGCGTCCAGCCCTGGAAATCCGGCATGGAAGGCCGGATTTCCAGTTAGATTAGAAAATTTGAACAAATATAAATTTGCTCGCTTTGCTCGCGAATTTATTTAGCAAACGGAGTGAGATAAATATTATGAAAATCGCCATTGTCGGCGCCGGCCTGATAGGGGAGCGGAGGGCCCGCGTGGCATCATCTTATCCCGCAACTACCGTGGCCCTGGCCATAGATATTGATGAAGAAAAGGCCTCGGGGCTTGGCGGGGAGCTTGGCTGCGCCTGGGGCCTTGACTGGAGAGAGGCGGTAGAGGGCGGAGACATAGATGCGGTTGTCGTGGCGACTCCCAACAACTTCCTCGGGCCGGTTAGCATGGCGGCGCTGAAAGCGGGCAAGCACGTACTATGCGAGAAGCCCATGGCGATTCGCGTGGATGATGCCGAGAGGATGGTAGAGACAGCGAGTGGCGCAGGTGTAACCCTAATGGTGGGGTACACACTGCGATACCATCCCGCTATCGCGAAGGCGCGTGAGCTTCTGGTCTCGGGCGCCGTAGGGGAGCCGATGTACGTCAGGGGCTGCTACGGCCACGGCGGCCGCCCCGGCTACGAGGCTGAGTGGAGATTCGACCCAAAGGTCTCCGGCGGCGGTGAGCTTATAGATCAAGGGGTCCATCTCATAGACCTTTCACGCTGGTTTTTAGGGGAATTCGATGAGGTCTCCGGCACGGTCTCGGCATCGTTCTGGGATATCGCCCCCCTCGAAGACAATGTATTCGCGACTTTGAGGACGCCGGGCGGGAAAGTGGCGAGCTTTCACGCCAGCTGCACCCAGTGGAAGAACCGTTTCACCTTTGAAGTATTCGGGAAGAATGGCTACCTTATCGTAGAGGGTCTCGGGGGAAGCTATGGTCCGGAGCGGCTTGTCCTCGGGATACGGGATGCTGAGAACCCGCCCCCGAGGGAAGAGATTTTTTCGTTCGAAGGGGGAGATATTTCCTGGCGGAACGAGTGGGGGGAGTTCGTTCAGGCCATAGAGGCAGGCAGGGAGCCCCTCGTTGGCGGACATGACGGGTTGCAAGTCCTTCGAATCGTAGAAGCAATCTACCGTTCGGCAAAGTCCAAGAAGGCAGAAAAATTATGCGGTAATGGTAATAATTTTGCTGCTTCGGAATGTAAAAACGACTGATTTCAACCGCGGATTAAACGGATTGAACGGATTACAAAAAGAGGTTACCTGACATAAGTGGTAGTGTTGCGGGATGTGGTGAAAGGAGCAGTATAGAAATGAAAGAAAGAGGATTTGAGAGCTATATCAGCCGGTACCTGAATGAAACGGCGGAGATAGCGGAAAAGGTTGACCGCGCCATAATAGCACGAATGGCGTCAATGCTGGCCGAACTGCGGGAGATCGGCGGCAGGTTGTTTATCCTCGGCGTCGGCGGGAGTGCCGCGAACGCCTCCCACGCGGTGAACGATTTTCGTAAAATCGCCGGTATCGAGGCCTACGCCCCGACAGACAACGTGGCGGAGCTGACGGCGTGGACAAACGATGAGAGCTGGGAGTGCGTCTTCGCCAGGTGGTTGAGGGGGTCGAAGTTGAATCAAAAAGACGTGATCATGATCCTCTCCGTCGGAGGCGGGTCGGAGACAGCGTCACTGAACCTGGTGAGGGCCATGGAATACGCAAAGGAGAGGGGCGCCTCGATCATGGCTATCGTCAGCAGGGACGGCGGGAAGGCGCTGGAGCTGGCGGATGCCGCGGTACTGGTTCCAGTCGTTTCCGACGAGAGGATCACTCCTCATGCGGAGGGCTGGCAGGCGGTCATCTGGCACCTCCTTGCCAACTGTATTGCCTCTAATGAGTAAAAAAGAGAAGCTCCGGCGAAGCCGGAGCGCGGATAAATTCGCGAATAAAATCCTGAGCCTGTCGAAGGGCGAAGTGAGTAAATTTATAAACAGGGCCGTTTTCCTCGACAGGGACGGCGTCATCAACCGGATCATCTATCACCGCGATATAGGTGTTATCGATACGCCTTTTACCGTGAAGCAGATGAGGTTGCTTCCCGCCGCCGCTGTGGCGATCAAGAAGCTCAACCGCCTGGGTCTGAAAGCGGTAGTCGTATCCAACCAGCCCGGCATAGCAAAGGGGCATTTCGACCGTCGGGCACTGAAGGCCATGACGGAGAAGATGGAGAGGGATCTTAAAAGGGGCGGGGCCCGCCTCGACGGCATTTACTATTGCCTCCATCACCCGCAGGCGGTCAATCCCTCTTACAGGAAGAGGTGCTCCTGCCGGAAGCCGCATCCCGGCCTTTTAAAGGAAGCGTCGAGAGAGCTGGATATAGACCTTGAGAGTTCGTTCATGGTGGGGGACAGCATAACCGATATCCAGGCGGGCAGGAGGGCAGGGTGCACGACTATCTTGATCGGCACACTGAAGTGCGACCTTTGCAGGTTGATGCAGGCGGAAAAGATAGAGCCCGATCACATAGTGCCGGATATACTATCAGCCGCCAAACTCATAGAGAAGCTTTGGAAATCAGAAAAATATGGAAGTATAGAAATATCACCTAGCAACCACTGATAAAACTGAGCTGATTAAAACAAGAAGGGCAAGAAGAAATAGAAACCACTTAGAACACTGAGGACACTGAAAATAACTGTGGCACGCTGATCGATTTATGAGCACTATATTTTACTAATCAGTTTAATCTGTTTAACCTGCGGTTAAAATTCGCCTGTTTTTAAATTCAGTTGATTCAGTATCTTCAGTAGTTTAAATTAACCAGATCCTAGAAGGAGGAAGAAATGGCTATTTTTATTGATTCATCGAATGTGGCGGAAGTGGAGGAGATTACCAAGTGGGGCATTATCAGCGGGGCGACGACCAACCCGAAGATCATCTGCCAGGACGGGCTCAGCGGAGGCCTCGAAGGGACGATTAAAAAAATAGTGGACATTGTGAAGGGGCCCGTGAGTGTTGAGGTCACCGAGGAAGATGCCGCGGGCATGGTCGAGCAGGCGAAAGAGTTTGCCGCGTGGGATCCCGAAAACATCGTCATTAAGGTGCCGATAGGCCAGGAGGGGTTGAAGGTTGTAAACACGCTGGAGAACGAGCTCGGTATAAAGACGAACGTGACCTGCATGATGTCTTTCAACCAGGCTTACCTCGCTTCCCTGGCCGGGGCGACCTACGTCAGCATCTTCTTCGGGCGCATCAAGGACATGGGATACGATCCGAGGGAGGTCATAGCCGACACGCGTGAGATGATAGACAGGGAGGAACTCAAGGCGCAGATCATCACCGGGTCCATCCGTCATCTCATGGATGTCAACGAGGCGTTCCTAGCCGGGGCCCACATCGTGACGATCACCCCGCCCATACTAAAGAAGATGACATGGAACCCCCGCTCGGAGACGACGATAGAGGAGTTCAATCAGATCTGGCGGGATATGAAAAAGAAGGGCCTGCTTAAATAAATAAATCGCTGATTGATCAGCGGTTTTTTTATCAGTCGTACTCCATCGAGCGGATGCCGGTATCCCCCATGACCTCGTCCCTGAGGGGGCAGGCCACTGTCCCCTTCTCGGGGTTTTCGTTGAGATAGTCACAGCTTTTGCAGTACTTGTTCTTCTTGGGCGGGAAGTACACGCTCTCGGCCTCCGGCTCCCCCTCGCCGTAATTGCGGATGTTGTCTTTCATCTCGGCCGCTACCGCGTCGATATCGGCGACGACGGCGGGAATGTCCTCTTTTTTCCTCGTCGTCCAGGTTATCTTGTCGAAGTTGAGCATGATGAGACCCATCTTCACGATGGGGAGGTTCAAGACCTCCTCGCAGGCCCAGAAGTATATGGTGAGCTGATCGTCGTGATCCACCTTCTCCTGCGGCCTGTCGGTGGGCTCGGTCTTGTAGTCGAGGATGATGTACTCGTTGTCTCCGATTTTGTCTATCCTGTCTATGAAGCCGGTCATTACGACGTTCTTACCCAGGGGGATCTCGAAATAACGCTCGATCGTGAATGCCGGGCCGTATTTGCCCTTGATCTCCTTGTTGTAGTACCTCTCGATCATCTCCCTGCCTTTTTCGTGGTACTTCTTCTTCTCCGCTTTGTCTTTGTAGCCTTCCTGGTAGTTGTTGAAGGCTTTGTCCCAGCACTTCATGAGGTACCTGAGGGATGATTTCTTCTTGCCATCCGGGTCGAAGAAGTACTCGAATGCCTCGTGGACGGCGGTGCCGAAGCTGAAGAAAGGCCGTGGCCCCGTGCCGAGGTGGTCTATGTACGATTTTTTCCAGGCCCTGGGGCACTTCTTGTAAGAGGAGAGCTTCGAGTAGCTCATGCGTATGCGCTGCTTGTAGACATCCATCGGCTCGTCCGCGACGAGGTCGTGCGGCTTGACGGGCCACGCCGGGCATACTACGAGGTACTCGCAGGTGCTGCACAGGGGCCCCTTCTCGGCCAGTGCCTCGGAATCGTTCACGGCGGCTTTCTTGACACTCCTGGTGCTGATAAGCGTGTCGAACATCTCGACGATTTTTTCGGTGGTCTTGTGGATGATGCCGTTTTTTTCGGCGAGCTGCAATATGTTGGACGCGTCTTCCTTGATCCTCGTCTTCGCCGCCTTTATTTCCTCCTTGCCCGGCGTTGCGCTTACCTTCGTGTTCGAGCGGAGGAAGTAAAAGCTCACCTTCGCGACGTTGTCCAGGTACCGCTTGTGGGTATTGGCTCCCCTGAAGAGGATGATCGCCTGGAGGTTCGACTTGAGCTCTTCCTCGGTGGGGACGTTCTTCCCCGTCTTGTAGTTTATCAGCTCGAACCTGCCGTCCTCGAGCCGGTCTATCCTGTCGATACGGCTGCTGACTGTTAAGTCGGGGGTTATCTGCCAGCGGATGGATTGGCTGAGGTACTTGACGTCCGGCTTTTCATCCGTGAAGGTACCGTGGAACTTCTCGAGGATTCCCCAGCCGAGCTTCTTCTCCATCTGTTCGGTCGCCTCGTCCGGATACCCTCCCGGCTTCCAGTGCCTGTCGTATATGGACCTGAACTGTTCGAGGGACGGAATGGGGTGTGTTCCCATCTTGTGAAACGTCTCCAGCGTGTCGTGTATTGACTGGTAGAAGTTTAGCGCGGAGCTCTCCTTCTTTTCGACGGGCACCTGGTCCACGTACGCGAGCTTGTACTTCAGCGGGCAGTTTTCGAACGTGTTGATCTTGCCGTATGACAGCCTCATCTGCTCCATGACTATCTCCTTATATATAAATTAGCTCGCTGCGCTCGCAAATTTATTATGTCTTCTACTTCGTCGAAGACCCTAATAAAATCCCGAGGCAGTAATTTTGAAAAATATTGCCTGATTATAGCCCAGGAAACTTTTCCCGGCAATGTTTTATAAGGTATTCACTTTCAGAGGTGTGGGGGCTAACCGTCCGTCACGCGGATGATGCCGTCGACGAACTTCGCCTTCCGTTTCATTATCACATCGTATTTTTTCCAGAAGGCCTCCTCGAGTTCGTTAGCCTTTACGTCGAGGGCGATGCAGTTTCCCAGGAGCAGTATCAGGAGGTCCGCGTGCTCCTCGACGAGCTGGTCGCGGCTTTTCCCCTTGGTAAGGCACTCGCAGATCTCTCCGATCTCCTCCATGATGATGTTCATGCGGTAGAGCATGTTCTCGCCGCCGTTGTTCTTGAAATCGTGCTTCTCGTGAAACTTCCTGACCGCCTCAAGCATTTCTTTCAACTCCTCCTCCTTCTGGAATCTTTACCCAATTATTACTCAAGCAGCTGCACAATAGACGGTGATAACTAAGAAACAAGATACAAGGTACAATAACCAAATAATATTCAAATTCAAAATTCGAATAACCAATTTCTACATTTTCATATCGAGGGCGTAATATTGGTTTGGTGATTGGATGTTGGTTATTGGTTATTTTTTGTATCTTGTCTCTTGGTGTTTGGCTATTTATTTTGCTTTCTCAGCGCCTCTGCGGTTCGTTTTTCAATTTATTTACCGCAGAGACGCGGAGTACGCAGAGAATATCACTGGCATTCTTCTAGACCTAATACCATGCGCTTAATTCCTTGCTTCAGCACAGGCACATTGAAGTTTATAAGAAGTCCAACCTTCCAATTTCCGAGCTTAAGATAAGTCAACAGTTGAGCCTCGTGGATGGGCAACACATTCTCAACAGCCTTTATCTCCACTACAACCTCATTTTCTACCAGTAAATCCAGACGATATCCACAGTCTAGGCGAAGACCCTTGTATTCAATGGGAAGGGGGCGCTGGCGATCGAAAGAAACTCCCTGTAAAGTAAGTTCTCGGCACAAGCACTCCTCATAGGCCGATTCTAACAGACCTGGCCCAAGCGCACGATGTACCTCGATCGTCGCACCAATGATCCTCTCTGTTATCTGGTTAACCCTCATCTTCTCCTCTGCGTTCTCAGCGCCTCTGCGGTTTGTTTTTTGATTTGATTTCCTCGAAGATGGATTTTGCCAGTGTGCTGAGGGAGCGGTCGCGTGCGCCGAGGACCATGATGACGTCTTCCTCCGCCGCTATTCCTGCGATGAGCCGTATGAGCTCCCTACGGGAGGGTGGTCTGAACGTGTTTGGAATTGATCTTGCGATTTCCCTCACAAGGTCATCGGACATGATCTCCTTCCTGGCCGTCCCGCCGGCATAATAAATATCGAGGATAAAGAGGTAGTCATTGGAAGAGAGGCTGTTGGAAAAAGCCTCTATCAGTTCGTCTTTCAGAAATAGTGTCGGGCCGTAACCGTGCGGCTGGTAGATGACGATGCGCCGCTTTCCAAGGAGGTGTGTTGCATCGAGGGCCGCACGGATCTTGGATGGGTTGTGGGCAAAATCGTCGATGACAGTGATTCCGCCGGCCGTCCCGACGATCTCCATCCTCCTCCTCAGGCCGACGAAGGTGTCTAGGGCGCCTGCGATGCCGTTCATGGGGATGCCAACCGACCTGGCGACGGCGATGGCGGCGAGGGCGTTGGAGAGGTTGTGTTTGCCCTGCTGCCGTATCCTGAATGCCTGACCGTGCAGTGTGAATTGCGAGCCGTCCGGGCCCAGGCTGACGGCTGACGGCCTGAAGGAGGCATTTCCCCTCAAAGCGTAGGTGACAATATTCTTGTCTCCGGGGACGACTTCCTCCAGGAGGGGGGAATCGGCGTTGACGATGATTGTGTCCGTCGCATTGGTGAGGAACGCCCTGAAGAGGCGCTTGAGCTCGTCCATCTCCTTATGGTCTTTTTTTATGTTGGATACAAGGGCCGTGTGGCACCGGTATTTCGTTATCCACCCGTCGCTCTCGTCCACCTCGAGGATGAACCATGGTGACCGGCCGAGGCGCGAGTTCCCGGGGTCGTCTGCTGTCTCGTAGTTTCTCATGCAGGCGCCGATGACAATGGTTGGGTCGTGGCCGGACTGTATCATGATGTGGGCGGTCATGGCCGTTATGGTGGATTTGCCGCTCGTCCCGGCGATGCCGACGGCCTTTTTCTCCCCCGTCAGGCTTATGAGAAACTCCGCCCTCTTCAGGATGCGGAGCCCCAGCTCCCGGGCGAGTGTCAGGTCGGGATTCGATTCTTCAATTGCCGGCGAGGCAATGACGGCGTCGGGCGTCACGCCGAGGCCGGACCCGTCCTGGGGATACAGCTTTATACCGAAGGACCGCATCTTTCCGAACAGTTCGTTGTCCCTTTGCCCGTCGAGGAGCCTGTCCGATCCGGTGACGGCGGCACCGGATTTTGACATGAGGTAGGCAAGGCTGCTCATGCCCGTCCCTCCGATGCCGATGAAATGATATTTTCTGATTGCTTTCATCCTTGTGCTGGGAGCGTTGTATTGATTAAAAAAATTATCCACGAATTTCACTAATTAAACAACTGGATCTTAAAATAAGGAGCAAACATATAACCGCTGATTTGACGGATTACGCTGATTTAGGAAATCAGAGTTACGAGTATATAGGCAATCCGTTTAATCCGTGGTTCTTTTTCTCTTTGAGTATTGGGTGTTGATCATTCGTGGTTTTTATCTGTGTTTTCAAAGAGGGGGAGATAATATTTCTCGATAATGACGTCCCATCTGAATTCTCTGCGCGCCTTTTCCCTTGCTGCATTTCCCATCCGCCTTGCCAGTTCCGGGTTTTCGAGGAGGTTTCGCACACGGTCGGCCAGGGCCCCGGCGTTGCCACGGGGAAAGATATAGCCGGTTTCGCCCTCATCCACGATCGTCGGCAGGGCTCCGCAGGAGGAAGCAACGACGGGTGTGCCGCAGGAGAGCGCCTCAACGGCCGTTATCCCGTAGGGCTCTTCCCAGATCGAAGGGACTATGACGAGATCGCAGCTGTTGTAGAAATCCGGGAGTTTCTCCCTGTCGTACCAGCCGCAGTACCGGACAAATTCGTCGCGACGCTCTATCTCTTGGGGGGAGGCGACGAGGACTTCGAATTGGTGGCCCTCCGAGTGGAGTGCGCGGAGCGCTTCGAGGGCGAGGCTGAGCCCCTTGCCTTCTTCGTAAAACCTGCCGGCGAGTCCTATTGTGAAGGCGCCGTCGGACCTCCGCCGGACGGGCGCGAAGAGATCCGTGTCGACTCCAGAGGGGACGAGCATTATGTCCGGGTGGTATTCCCTGAGAAGGTTTTTCTGGACGGCGTTGTAAGCGATGACTTTCCGCGCCTCCTTGAGGAACCTGCGGAACAGGCGCCGGTACACGGGCAGAAATGCCAGGCTCGTGAGGTACTCGTGAAAGACGAAGTACTGCGGTCGGTTCTTCAGCAGCTTCACAACGCCGGGGAGCAGGGGAAAGAGGTTCCGGCGGCACTCCCGGCAGACGGCGCGATCCGCGCCCAGAAGGTCGGAGCGGCAGTTTCGCCCGTCTCTGAACCGGTTATTCTGTATGCAGAAAATCTCGTAGGCGTAAAACCGTACGATGGGGCTGTATTCTCTCAGGGCGTGGACCAGGAAGGGCTTGAGAAAATAGCCGTCCGCGATGAAGACGAAATCCGGGCCGAACGCCTCTATCTCCCGCTTGAACCGCCTGGGCGCCGCCAGAAAGTTGTATGAGTACCTCGAGAAAGGTATTTGCTTTACGGGGAACGGGAGTGGTGCCTCTAACCTTCCGCGGGCGAAGCCGTAATCGAGGAGCGGGACAAAGAGGACGGGCTCGTGACCGCATATCCGCAGGTGCACGGCTATGTTCTTGATGTCAACCCACGATCCACCGACCGGGGGCCAGTTGAAACATAAATCGACAATAGCGATTTTAGCCATGTTTGTCTATAATACCTGGAATAGCTGGTCGGGATTATGCCGGCCTTTATACCGTTTCCGGTGCGGCGGGAAGCATCCTTTTGATGCGGCAATCCGACCCGTCCCGGGAGCGGCACAAATAAGGACCTTCCGATGGAGCCGACCTGTCCCGCTCTGTTATAAGAATTAATGAACCGGATCATATCATATGTTTCGTCGGTGCTCAAGCCGGCGATGAATCGATTTGACATCATTGCCGAAATGATGTTTATTATTCATCCGGTTTTACTCTTACCGGGTTTGGTGCTGGGCGATCACCTCGGGGCAGTGTCGATTGGATTGATTGAAGTGAGTGCTTTTTACGTCAAACAGGAAACCGTTTGCTTTGAAAGTCATTGAACGATTGAAACTGATTTTTACCGTCCACAGGGACCTTCTGTTTCACCTGGCCCTGAAGAACCTCAAAATACAGTACAAGTACGCATTCCTGGGCTTCCTCTGGGCTTTTCTCGTCCCCCTCTGCCTGGCCCTGATTTTCTGGTTTCTTTTCTCGGTTTTATTCCGGAGGCCGACGCCGCCCCTCTCGATCGTAACGGCTCTCTTCGTTTGGCAGTTTATAAGCGTGAGCATATCCGGAGGGACAAACTCAATCGTGGAAAGCACCGGAATTTTGAAGAAGGTGTATTTTCCCAGGGAGATCATTCCACTTTCGATTGTATTGTCGAACCTCATTAATTTTATCTTGTCCCTTGTCGTCCTTATTCTCTTCGTCCTGGTGTATAACCTGGCGCTGGGGGTGAGGCCTCTCTTCCCCGCCGGCATCCTTTTCCTGCCTGCCCTCGTATTTCTCACCGTGATCCTGACGTCGGGCCTTGCCCTTCTAACCTCGTGCCTTCAGGTTTTCTACAGGGACGTTAAATATGTCGTCGAGATCGTACTCATGGTGTGGTTCTACATGTCAGGCGTCTTTTTTACCGTGGAGCTGGTTGCCGAAGGCGCAATAAAGAAGGGCGTCCCATGGATTACCAGCTTGTTCATGCTGAATCCGATGTACGATCTTTTCAGCATGTACCGGCAAGCAATTCTGCCGAAGGCCGTTGAGGGCATGGTAGTCAATACAAGTCTCTATTATCCCGTCTGGTTGATGGTCCTTCAGACTATCGTCATATCCATCGCCATATTTATGTTTTCCTATCACCTATTCATAAAGAGAGAGGGCGAGCTGGTCGACCTTATATAGCGATGAAGAGGGAGGCGCATAAAGCTATATCAATCGAGGGGCTGGGCAAACGCTACCGCGTTTACTTCGAGAAACCGGCGCTTATCAGGAGCATATTGCCTTTCCTTGTTACCCAGGGAAAGATCCAGCAGTTCTGGGCGCTGCGCAATGTCAACTTGGATATAGAAGCGGGGGAGTGCGTCGGCATTATCGGGCCGAACGGGTCGGGAAAGAGCACCCTCCTCAGTATTCTCGCGGGGGTAACGGAGCTCACGGAGGGGCGTCTCGACATCAAAGGGAAAGTCTCTTCACTACTGTCCCTCGGCGCGGGTTTCCATTTCGAGTTGACGGGGCAGGAGAATATATATCTGAACAGCACGATACTCGGGCTTACGAAGGCCCGGATCGACGCGCTTTACAAGGACATAGTCGAGTACGCCGACCTGGGGAAGTTCATGAGCGCGAAGCTCTCCACGTACTCGGCCGGCATGAACATGCGCCTGGGATTTGCCATAGCGATCATGATCCCGTTTGACATACTCCTCATCGATGAGATTCTCGGGGTGGGCGACCTCAAGTTCCAGACGAAGTGCTTCAAGACGATGAAAAATTTTTACCAGAGCAAGAAAAGGACAATACTCTTCGTCTCCCACGATCTGGCCAAGATAGAGGAACTATGCACCAGGGTCATCTGGTTTGAGCATGGCGGAATCGAGCAGATGGGTAAGCCGGAGGAAGTGCTGCGGGCTTACAAGCGAAGGTATAAGGCTAAATACAGGGTGCCTCGCATTAAGAGGGGGAAATATATCAAAAGTGCCAGGAAGGCGAGTATCAGCGTGGATTATGAGGACGGGATTCGTATGATTCCGCCGACTCTTTTCGGCTCCAACATCTGTTGGGCTGCGGCCAGCGGGGTGATGTGCGGTAAAAAGTATAGGTCGCCCGCGTCTGCCTGGATTAATGCTCTCAAGGATTTACGGCCCGGCATCCTCCGGTTTCCGGGCAACAGGGAGGGGGATTTCTTTCACTGGGAGAAGGCACTGGGAAAAAGAAGGCCCGAGCAGCCCTACGGCTATCCCGGCAAAAGCTGGCAGAAAAAAATACGGGGCAAGCCCAAATTGGTTCCGATGGATATTCCGGGTGATATGCTCGTGGTTCACCCTTACTTCGGACCGGATGAGTTCAACCAGGTTGCGGAGGGAGTCTCAGCCGAGAAGCTCCTGGTTTTAAATGTTGCGACGGGGACGCCGGATGAAGGCCTGGCGTTTTTGCGGTACATGGACTCCATCGGCAGGCCCGTCAAGTTCGTCGAGCTCGGCCATGAGCTCTACTACGACAATCACCACGAAGTCGGCGTCACACTTCCGTTAAGCCCGGAGGAATACGCGGCGAAGGTGGCGGAGTTCTCCAGGACCATCCGCTCATACAGGGAAGACGTGCGGATAATAGCGATGGGATGCCTGGACACAGGGACGTTCACCAGGTACAGGCACCCGGACTGGACGGAGAAGATCCTCTACCTCAGCGGCGAATGGATAGACTACATTGCCGTCCACAACACCGAAGTCCCGATTTTCAACCTGGACCAGGGTTACAGGAGGCCTTCCGATAGAGTGAGCTACGAGGCGCTCATGGCGGCCCCTCAATATGTTGCTGACAATCTACGGAAGGTGAAGCAGTTGCTGAGATCCTGCCGGGATAGAACGGGTAGGGATATCAAGATAGCCGTGACCTTTTACAGAACCCATTTTGAGGATGTACCGCGAAATATACACGGGGTCCACCGGGTGGCCAGAAGAGAAAACCTCCACCTGAACAAGGCCAGGAACCGCAGCCTGGGCGCCGCGCTATACGAGGCGATGCTGCTAAATACCTTTGTGCGTGAGGGGGCAGTCGAGATTGCGACCCGCGCATTTCTCTTTCACAGCTGCGATTCAGCTCTCTGGTTGGTATTGCCCGAGGGCTGGTGTCCCAACCCGCAACGGACGGTAATGTCTGCCTACGCTCGTCTAGCCGGCAAGACACTTCTGAAGGCGGAGGTAAGGGTGGATACATTTGACAGTAAACAGGTGGGGATTATTCCGGAGCAGAGGGATGTTCCCTATCTCGACGTAATAGCGGCGAGAAGCGAGGAGAACGAGAAGCTGACCCTCTTTGTCATCAACAGGAACCTGAGGCAGACTGTTAAGGCTGATATATTAACGAAGGGTTTCATGTCCAGGAGGATTGAGGTGAGGGGCGTTGATGCCGGTGATTTTGCCGCATTCAACACTATTCAAAATCATGAGAACGTCAGGAACTTAGGACATCATTTTTCCCCGGAGATAAAAGAAAACGGAACGTTCCCGTATCTGTTTCCGCCCCACTCGCTGACAATTCTGACTCTGGAAAAGGACGAGTGGTTTTAGTGGCGGGCTCGTGCTGCATGTAAGATGACGGGGAAGAGCGAAGCCTTAAAAGTCCTGTTTGTCGGGATCAACGGCTTTGACCTGGCTTACACGCGGGTGCGGTGCTATAACTTTGCGGGGCTTCTGCAAAGCTGCGGCTGCGGGACCGGGGTCTTTACCTTCCAGGAGGAATATTTTCCAGGCTCCGACCCGGATTATACATTAAATCTCAAGGACCCGGTCAAGGTGCGTCTTACCCTGAGTGCCCTGAAGAAGTTGTGGTCTGAAAAGAGAACTCTATTTTATGTTCAGAAGGCCCACTACCATGCGGCGGCCCCGTTTCTCCTATCGCGGTTTGGGAGAAACTCGTACATTCTGGATTACGACGACTGGGACCTTGACAGGTCGCCGTTTTTCGATTCAGATATCATCAACCGGATGGTATTCAAGGGTATCAGCTCCGCCGGGATAACTGCGAACCTGGCGTCACACGCGGCGGCCTGTGTCGTCTCGACCGAACCTCTGAGGGAACTCTTAATGAAGTATAATGACAGGGTTTTCATCGTCCCCACAGTTGCCGACACGGACCGCTTCAAGCCCGAACCGGGTTCGAGAAAAGGCGGTAAAGTCACTTTTGTGTGGACGGGGATGGTGTGGGGCAGGGTCATGTTTGATAATGTTATGTTCGTGGTGGATTGTTTCCGGTCCGTCCACGAGTCGTGCAGGGATACCGAACTCCTTATAGCAGGGCAGGGATGGTGGTTCGGCAGAATGAAGGAGGAGATAGAGAAGAAATATGAGGGGCTGCCCGTTGTTGTGAGAGACTGGGTCCCCCCGGACGACATGCCCTCATTTCTTCATCAGGCTGATGTGGGTCTCATGCCGCTTCTCCCGGACACTGAGAACGAAGACTGGATGAGGTGCAAGTGCCCGACCAAGCTGTTCGAGTTCATGGCCATGGCAATGCCCACGGTTTCGAGCGATTTCGGGGAAGTGCGTCGCGTTATACGGGATGGGGAGGACGGTTTCCTGGCCGGGGACAAAGTGGCATTCATAGAGAAGATGAAGCTCCTTGCAACGGACAGAAACCTTAGGGAAAGGGTTGGGGCCAGGGCCCGCGAGGTTGCCGTGGCCCGCTATTCTCTCAACGCCCAGCGAGGCCCGCTCTGTGACATTGTCCGCGCGGCAGCGGCAAAGTAGCGGGTTATGCTATGAAAGTAGTGAAAAACATTGTCAATAAGCTCATGGTCCGCAAGGGCCCGCCCGGAGAGAATCCTCTCATGGAAGGCATAAGGGACGGTACCAGGGCGTTCTGCGGGCCCGAGCAGCTGCATATTGATCTTACCAATAGGTGCAATCTTACCTGTATTGCGTGCTGGCATCGCTCGCCGCTTCTCGACAAAGAGGACGTATGGCCTCATTGGAATCCGAATTATGAACTACCCCTGAAAAGGGTCCTCTCTTTAATAGACGAGGCGGCGGCGATGGGCGTCAGGAAGGTAATCTACAGTGGTGGTGGAGACTCCCTTCTCTACAGGGACATTTTCAAGGTCCTGGAGCATTCAACAAAGAAGGGGCTCCAGGTCCTGCTGGTGAGCAATCTCACGATGGCCAATGAAGAAACAATTCGCCGGATTGCCGGATCGGGGATAACCCAGCTGCTTGTTAATCTCTGGGCCGGAACTCCGTCGGTGTACGTTGCCACGCACCCCGGTACTTCCGAGAGGACCTTCTCAAGGGTGGTCGAGCTCTTGAGGCTGTTCGCCGCGGCGCGCAGGGGGCCCCGCGATCCCGAGCTTATCATCAGCAATGTCGTTTTTTCCATGAACCACGGGGACATCGAGAACATGGTCCGCCTCGCCATGGAAGTCGGCGCGTGCGACGTGTGGTTCCAGACGGTGGACGTCGAGTCCGACAGTCTGAAATCGCTCCTGCTGAGCGGCGAACAGATAGAAGAGCTTCTTTGCAGCTTGAAGGCCATCAAGAATAAATATGAGCCTCTCCTGAAGAGTTATCAGAAGGACATCCTGGCCCTCGACGATTTTCTGGAGAAGCTGACCAACAGCCGCGCTGCAGAGGGCATCTATCATTCGGATGTCATCGATACGATGCCGTGCTACATGGGCTGGGCGGAGTGCAGGATATTGGCCAACGGGGACGTGGTTCCATGCTGCAAAGCCGACAAGCATCCCCTGGGCAATATACTGGACCGGAGCTTTCAGGAAGTCTGGGATTCAAGACGTTACAGGGAGTTCCGGAGAAAGGCGAAGGATCTTTCCAAGACGGACCCGTATTTCAGCAGGATAAAATGCGCGAAGGTGTGCGATAACTGGTGGTTTAACAAGGACGTACATCGTCGCTACCTTGATTACGTGAAGAAGGTAGGGGATATTGATAAATCCGTGAGCAAAGCGAGCTGATTTATGAAAGTAGTACTGGTCTATCCGAATATTGCCAGGCTCGGCTTCTTCTGCGCCGGGGGGCCCGAGCCCTACATGCAGGACAAGCGCCAGAAGCCGCTTGGCCTACTCTATCTCGCCTCAGCCCTCATAAAGCAGGGACACGAGGTGGAGATGCTCGACCTCCGCTTCCTCACCGGTTTCAAGGACTACGAAAAGCGCCTGATGCAGCTCTCCCCTGATCTCGTGGGGATCTCTTTCATGACGCCGAGCAGGGATTATGCCTTTCGGTGCGCGGAGATTGCAAAAGAGCAAGGCCGCTGGGTTGTCGGCGGGGGGGTATATGCCACTCGAGGCCATGCGGATATGATCGATGGCGGTTATTTCGACTACGTGATAACGGGGGAGGGGGACATCAGCTTCCCGGTGCTGGTCGCCGACCTTGAAAAAGGTGATGCAACGGGAGGGAAGGTTATTCGTGGGGAGATGCCACGCTCGCTGGACGAGCTCCCTTTCCCGGACATCCGCCTCTACGATCTGGATTTCTACACCGCCATACCCGGCTGGGGGGGGTTCAGGACGCCTGCGACGGGGTTGATATGCACACGGGGGTGCCCGGCGCGGTGCACGTTCTGCAAGCCCCTCGCGGAGGAGATGTTCGGAAAGAAAATCCGATTCAGGTCGATCGACAACGTCATGGAGGAGATCGGATGGTACGTGGAGGAGCTTGGCGTAAAGACCATCCACACCTACGACGATACTTTTACCTTCAAACGGTCCTACGTGCTTGAATTCTGCGAGAGGATGGCCGGAGCGGGCCTTGACGTGGACTGGACCGTGAACACGCGCTCGAACTGCATCGATGACGAGGTCGCGGCCGCGCTCAAAAGGGGCGGATGCAAGATGGTCTCTTTCGGTTTCGAGAGCGGTTCCCAGAGGATTCTCGATTTCATAAAGAAGGGGATAACGGTGGAGCAGTCCCTAAGGGCGGCGGAGGCCTGCCACCGTCACGGGATCAGGTTCCTGGGCAACATCCTGGTGGGGGTTCCCGGCGAGACAGACGAGGACTTCGAGCTCACCTACGACTTCCTCCGCCGCGCCAGGCCGGAGATCGTTTACGTCAACAACCTCATCCCGTTTCCGGGAACGGAGATACGCGAATACTGCGAGGAAAAGGGTATTTTGAAACCCGTCATGAATTACGAGGATTACATGTCGTGCCTGGACAGCGAGCCGCTCGCCGGTGTCGATTACGGCCGCGTGCGCCGCTTCGCGTCCCTCGTGGAGCGGGGGAAGCTTTTATCCGCCGTGGATCGCTATGCAGATCCCTTGAGACGGCGCGCGGACAGGCTGGTCTCGAAGGCCCGGGACCGCCTTCGTTACGTGTGGTAATAAAATTTTTCTTGAAAAATTTTATGCGAATTAACACGAATCGACGGGCATGGATATAGCGGAGTAACATGAGAGGGCACGCAGGAAGATTGTTGGCCAGGGTATTTGTCTCCGTTTATATAACGATTCTTTTCCTCGCCCTGTGCGAGCTCTTTATCTCGGTCCTTCTCCCGTCCGTACGCCCATCTCCCCAGGCGTTTTTCAACCCTTTTGCCACCGACGAGAACAGGGACGCCGGTGTGAGGGAGGCGTTCGTGAGCAGCTATTACCTGGAGGACCCGGAGCTCTTCTGGAGACTGAACCCGGGGAAGGGCGGGGGAGAGATAAGCGGGGAGGGGTTCAGGGCGAAGCGGCCCTACGAGGAGAAGAAGGATTCCGTTTACCGTATACTGGCCATCGGCGATTCGTGCACTTTCGGCGTGGGGGCCGAGGGGATGGAGTCGACCTATCCGGCCCGCCTTGAGGCGATTCTTGGCGAGGGTCCGGGGGGTGAGAGGGTCGAGGTGATAAACGCGGGCGTCCCCGGCTACGCGTCTCTCCAGGGGTTGAGATATTTGAGGAAGCTTCTCCCCCGGTACAAGCCGGACCTCGTGCTGGTGCAGTTCCTTCACAACGACGGTGTGGCGTGGCTCGACCGGCCCGACAGCAAGGTGGTAGTTCCCGGCGAGTCTGCCCGGAAGACCATGGAGATGCTTAGAAAGTGGCGGTTCTACGAGCTGCTGAAGAGGTGCGTCCTGGGGCTGAAGAGGCGGGCGGTCCGAAGCGGGCATCCCGCCGGTGAAAAGCCCTGCCGCGTCTCGCCGGAGGAGTATGAAAGAAACCTGGCCGAGATGGCTAAACTGGCCAAGGGGCTAGGCGCCGGCGTTCTTCTCGTTGTTCCGCCCGCTCTTCCCCCGTACCGCTTCAGGCCGGATTTTACCGACTACCGTGACGCCACGATGGCGGCGGCGCGGGAGACGGGCGCGTATCTCCTGGACCTGACGGAGACGTTCGACGCCGTGGATAATGCGAGGGCCCTTTTCTGGAAGCCGGAGGAGGACGATCTCGCCCATCTCAATTCCACGGGATACGCCCTACAGGCGGAGGTGATGGCGGGGCGGGTGAGGAAAATAATAGGCGAGCGGAAGCCGCTCTAAGAAAAACCGCGGATTTGGCGGATTCCCGCGGATTGTAGTGATACTGATTCTTATATTTTTAAGTTAATTCCATACTAGTTTCAACTCAGCGTATTGACATTGCAGAGAAGAAAAGAGCGATAAGCTCCTTCAGGGATCTCGTCTCCGAAAGGCGCCGCAGGATGTAGGAGGGGCGATAATAATATCCCCTGAAAAATTTCCTCTGCCACCAGTCAAGGTCCTCCGCTTTCACTTTTGAAAAGTACCCCTCCATCCTTTTCAGTATATCGATATTACCGAGGGTGTACTCGCGCCAGGGGTCGATGCCTGTCTCCTCGATGAAGCGCGAATAGAGCTTCGACGGTGGACACGGTATCAACTTGTTCACCTGGATGTATTCACAATCGAGCTCAGTGGCCAGCCGCATGGTTTTTTTGATGCTCTCTTCTGTTTCGCCCGGCAGGCCGATCATGTAGAATCCCAACCGCATTATATCCGCTTCCTTTGCCCATCGTACGGCGGCCCGTATGGTCTCAAGGGGAATATCCCGGTTGAGCTCTTTAAGTACGTCGAGGTCGGCCGATTCAATTCCATAATGGACTTTCTTGCACCCCGCGCGGGCCATTTCCATAAGCATTTCCCTGTTTATGCAATCGGCCCGTGTCCGGATCGACCAGCGGACTTTTATATCCCTGCTCTGGATGAGGTCGCATATCTCGTAAACGCGCTTCTCGCTTATTGTGAAGGTTTCATCCTGAAACCATATTTCCCTGATTCCCAGCTTCTTCACACATTCTTCCATCTCATCAACTACGTGTTCGGCGCTCCTGGACTGGTAGCTGTCGGCGGGGACATCGCAATAGGCGCAGCGGAACGGGCAGCCAAGGGCGGATACCATCACCGTTATAGGCCATTCCTTCGTCATGATAGTGTTGTACTTTTCGTTGGGGAGAAGGTGACGTGCGGGAAAGGGCACTTCCTCCAGCAACACGGTATCCTCTCTAGGGGCTGTGCGGATGAATTGTCCATCCCGGCTGTAGCATATCCCTTGTATTCCGGAATAATCTACTTCGCGGCTTTCTATTGCCTGGAGAAGCTCCGGCAGCGTTTTCCATCCCTCACCTGTGACGCCGAAGTCGATGGCCTTATGGGTAAGGCTTTCCTCTGGGTAGAGTGCCATGTGCAAGCCGCCGACAATTGTGGGTACGGGAATCGCCTCCTTTATTTTTGTAATCCAATTAATTGTATTCAGGCAATTCTCTGTTATGAGATTGTAGCAGAGCACGTCTGGATTGTGTCGCTTGATCGCCCGAACGGCTTCATCCAGAGAGTATTTCCAGGCGAAGATATCAATTACATGTACATTGTAGGAGAGCTTTTCCAGCAGGGCGGCAAGGTAAGCTATGGGAAGGTTCGGCATAATCTGAGCAATCCTCGTGTATTGCTTCCAGACTTTTTCAGTGTACATAGGCCTGGGAACCTCTTGGGGTGGATTTACGAAAACGACTCTCATGACTGTTCGCTTAACTGAATAGTTTAAAGATCTTATCAGATGCTGCTTTCACCAGCCATCCGGCTTCTTTCATGCTGCGTATCGTACAGAGCAGGTCCATTATCTTTGACAATCTGAAGTAGAAACGGCGATAGGCCTTCTTGAAGTAGGCTTCGACATCCACTGCATGCGTGCCTTCGAGTTCGAAGAATGCTTTGCCTGCGTAAAAACCGAGATTAACTCCCCTATCGGTCGGTATGATGAAGCGACCTTTTCTTTTCACCTCGCTATAGAGCTCTGTTCCGGGAAAGGGGCAGGCTATTTGAAAGTTTGCGATGTGCGGGTTCATTTTAATTGAGAAATCGAGAGTTCTCTGCATGGTTTCCGGGGTATCGCCGGGCAAACCAAACATAAAATTTCCATAGACTATAATGCCTGCCTTCCTGAGCCATCTGGTTGCATCGAGTACTTTGTTGAGGTCGAGACGCTTCTTGCACCTGTCTACTATTTCCTGGTCTCCCGACTCTACGCCGATGGAGACGCAGAATACACCCGCCAGCCGCATCTTATTTACAAGGTGCTCGCTCAAACGGTCAGCCCGAATACCGTTCATCATGTTTATGTACATAGTGTAAGGGCGGGATATTATTTCATCCAGGATTTTCTCTGCGCGGTTTTTGTCCAGGGTGAAATTCTCGTCCAGGACGTCCAGTTGCCTGATCCCGTGCTTGTTGGAAAGGAGGTCAATTTCGGCCATGACATTTTCGACGCTGCGGGCCCTGAAGCGGTTTAAATATATTTCCTTGTTACAGTACGTACAGTGATAAGGACATCCCCTGCTTGTGAGTATGGCATCCGCCGGGAATCCCCTGAGGCGGCTTCCGTAGGGGTGGCCCCGGGGGAGAAGGTCGCGGGCGGGAAAAGGGATCTCGTCGAGATTTTCGATGAGAGGCCTCTGCGGAGTTTCGACCATGTCTCCCTTTTCCTTCGCTATTAAAAGTCCTTTTATGCCGCCCAGTGAACTCAGGCTCCCCGTGAACCGGCCGGCTATTTCTTTGATGGTCTCCTCCCCTTCCCCGATTGCGACAGCGTCCGCACCCATCTCCGACAGGCAGAGCTCGGGCTGCGAGGAGGCAAAGGGCCCCCCTGTTACGATGAGCGAGTCCGGGAAATTGCTTCTGATGAAGCCGGTTAGTGCCCTGCAGCCGGGGTAATTCACTATATTGCAGGAGAGCCCGAACATTGAAGGCTTCCTGGACCTGACGCGGCGCAAAACCCGCTTTGCGTCGAGTTCGAGGATGTCCGCATCGATAATCTGGCATTCATAGCCCCTCTCCCGTAAAACCGCCGCGAGGTAGGCGATTCCCAGGGGGGGTTCGCTGGTGGCCTTGTTGGTTCCCGTAGCCGCGGGGTTGAATGGATTAACCAGTACAATATTCTTTATGAAACGGTTCATTGTATGCAGGCAATTAACAGGCGGAAATAGCGGTCAAACCTGTTCCCGGAAGGGTAACACAAACCGGGGCTAACAAGAAAGGTCGCTATTTATAATAGGGAAACCTCCTTAAGGCAACCAGTGCTTGAATTTGGGTGAAAAGATAGCGTTTTCTCTTATGGGTCTAAGCAGGCTTACCTTCTCGGCTTTTTCATTGACAGCATCATGGTCGAAGTTATCCTTTGTAAATCCAAGGCTGTTAAATTTTTCCGTGAGGTAAGCTACGCGTCGTGTCGGCACTGTCGTGTGCGAGTATTCGCCGTACAGGAAGTTGTATTCCCTGCTGAGCTGTCTGGCGGAAAACGGGTGAAAGCTCTGTTGCTGTGCGTAGTTTGTGAGGGCAGCTAGGAGCAAGAGCACGCAATATAGTACAGTTGAGGCGAAAAGGGCGACCCACGACCTCTCCGCATATTTGACGATCATCAATGCCAGGATCAGGCAAAACAGGCCGCTCGGTAGAAAGAGAATATCCGGTCTGAAGACCATGTAAGCCGGAGCGCAGGCAAAGAAGCAGCATACGGCCAGAATCAGAACGGAATATCTATAGCTTGAATCGAAGAGGAAAAGGGATAACGTGAAAAGGGCGCCGAAAATGATGAACCAGCAGAGGGATATGTTAAGTGACCGGATATAGAGCTTACCGAACGGTGAGGCGGACCACAACAGCGCCGGAAGTATATTTGTTATTCCCCCTTTTCCTCCAAACATGGACCGTGCCAGGGTGGCCTGAGGGATGCATAATTTTCTCAGTAAGAGGAAAAGGATCGTGACGATAATTACGCCCGTCACAAAGGATATGTAACGGCTGTAAAACTCTCTGTCCGTCTTTTTATACTGTATGTAAGCGAAAGATAAGATGAACAGGGTGGGGATTGCGGCAATGGTGTCTTCCCTGGTCAGCAGGCTTAATACGTAGAGCGCCAAGGAACATAACAGGCTGGATTTTCTACCGTTATCGAGATGCCGCAGAAATAACAGCAGCGTTGCAGAGAGCAGCAGGTATTGCAAGGTACGGTTCCCGCTTATCTGCCATAGTACGTGCACGGAGTTGTACTTGTAAAAAATGATCAGGAGCGATGCCAGTATCAGCGCGGATAACTTCATGCCGAAGTAGCGGTTTGCGATATAGCAGACCGATACCAGGTAAACGGAAAAGAGGAGGATAATAAACAGTTTGTGCGCCGGGAGGCTCTCCCCGAATAAACAGCACCGCAGGTGGTTGAAGACCACCGTTGCCGGCCGCAGTCCGGGGGTTTCCACGTTATCCACGTCCCACGTGCCGTGGAACGTGCTGAGGATTTCTCCCGGCGAGAATATCCGTACTAAATGAAGGTCTTCCCAGACCCAATAATAGCCGAGAGAGCCGAAATAGAGGGCTGTGAGCACGGCGATAAATAGCACGAACAGGGCTAAATATGTCTTTGCGGAATATGTCCTGTATTCAAGCATAACAACGGCAATTGTTATCTTCGTTACCTCAGGCCGGGCAGGTGTATTGCTTGTTATATTCCGGAGATGGTAGAGTGATACGAGCTTAAAAGTCAACACTTTCATACGGCGAGCATCAGTGGAGGTTCTAGGAGTCCGGTTGTTTCGTATATCCGGGGCTTGAGATTATACCGGCTACGTGCTAGTTTAACACCTTGCTCGAGCCGGAGAATGATAATGAAGAAGATATTCGTGACGGGAGGGGCGGGCTTCATAGGGAGCAACCTCTGCGGCTTTCTCCTGGATAAGGGGCACGAGGTTACCGCTTACGATAGCCTCCTCCTGGGCAGGAGGGAGTTCTTTAAGGATTTTGAAGAGAACCCCCGATTCAGATTTGTGGAGGCGGACCTTCTCGACAGGGAGGCGCTCTCCGGAGAAATTAAGGGGCACGACCTCGTTTTTCACATGGCGGCTAACTCAGATATCAGCCGCGGGGCAAAGCACACCGATGTTGACCTCAAGCTTGGCACCATCGCCACCTATAACGTCCTGGAAACTATGCGTGGTGGGGGGGTGGGGGAGATAGTGTTCGCTTCCACCTCGGCCGTATACGGGGACGAGCTGCGGGTCGTCCCTACGCCAGAGGATTATGGGCCTCTCTTTCCCATCTCGTTTTACGGCGCCAGCAAGCTCGCGTGCGAGGCTCTTATCAGCGCCTTTTGCCACAACTACGGTATCAGGGCCTGGATATTCCGCTTCGCCAACATAATAGGCCGTAACGGGACGCACGGGGCGGCCTTTGATTTCGTGGAACGCTTGAAAAAAGACCCGTCCGTATTGAGGGTTCTCGGCGACGGCAGGCAGGCCAAGCCTTACCTGCACGTCTCGGATTGCATCGAGGGGATGTGGTTCGGTTACGAGCGTGCGGTGGAGCACCTCAACTATTTCAACTTGTCCGTCGAGGGGGCGACTAGCGTGAGGGTCATCGCTGAAACGGCGATTCGGGAATCGGGATTGACGGGAACCAGGATAGAATATACGGGCGGAGAGAGAGGGTGGGCCGGGGATGTACCGCAGGTCCGCCTCGACGGAGGAAAGCTGGCCGGGCTGGGCTGGACAGCGAGCCGCTCATCCGATGAAGCGGTGAAGCTGGGCGTGAAGGAACTCGTGGAGCAATCCGCAACAAATTGGCGAACGAAGTGAGTTAATTTATGAGATTGGGGATACTGGGAGGGGGGTTGACGGGCCTCTCGCTTGCTTATTTTTACGACGGGGAGTGCGAGGTCCTCGAGGGGGCCGATGTGTGCGGCGGCCTCTGCAAAACGGTCAGGAAGGCCGGCTATTTGTATGACTATGGCGGCCACATTATTTTCTCGCGAGATGAAGAGATTCTCGGTTTCATGGCGGGAATCCTCGGCGAGAACAAGGCCCGGTACCGCCGGAACAACAGGATATGGTTCAAGGGCCGCTTCTTAAAGTATCCGTTTGAGAACGACCTTGCCTCGCTTCCCACGGAGGACACTTACGATTGTCTCTACCATTTCATCACCAGGAAGTACCCGGAGCCGCGTAATTTTAAAGAGTGGTGCTATTACAGGTTTGGAAAGGGGATGGCGGAGCGCTACATGATCCCCTACAACGAGAAGATATGGAACATAGAGACCGAGAAGATGGGCCTGGAGTGGGTGGCCGGCCGTATCCCCGATTCTCCACTCGAGGACGTCATAAAATCAGCCCTGGGCATTGAGACGGAGGGGTATACTCACCAGCTTTATTTTTACTATCCGAAAAGAGGTGGTATCGAGGCTCTTATACACGCGATAGAGGAAAAGGTGGAGAGGGTTGAAAAGGGGTTCTGTGTTCGGCGAATCGTAAGGAGAAACGGCGAATGGATAGTATCAGACGGCGGGAGAGAGAGGGCATACGACAGGATCGTTTCCACCATGCCCATCTTCAACCTGCTCGACGTGTTGGAGGACGTCCCGGAAAAGGTGCGGACAGCGGCCGCCGGGCTGCGCTACAACTCTCTCATCTGTGTTATGGTCGCGGTGCGCTCCGGGGAGCCGTCCGACAAGTTCGCCGTCTATTTTCCGCAGAGGGAGCTTCTCTTTCACCGCGTCTGTTTCTACGACTACTTCGGGTCGAGCTGCGTACCGCAGGGCCGCTCTTCCCTCGTCGCAGAAATCACCGTTAACGAAGGTGACGGCGTCTGCGAGATGTCGGACGGCGAGCTCGTCGATCACGTCGTTGCCGGCCTGGAGAGAGAGGGCTTTATAAGAAGAGGGGACGTGTGCGAGACGGATGTTGCCCGCCGCCGGTATGCCTATGTAGTGAACGACCTGAACTACAGCAAGAACACGAAGGTTATACGAGAATTCGTGCGGGAGAGGGGCATCGTTCTGTGCGGCCGTTTCTCGGAGTGGAAGTACCTCAACATGGACGCCTGTATTCACTCCGCCCGGGAAACGGCGCGAAGTTTAGTTCGCGGATAAAACAGAGAAGTAATCCACGGATTAACACGGATTGCAAGAAGAGCATAGGGATGGCGAAGAGTGAAGATGATGCAGCCGGTATCGGCGGTTATCCTCGTCTATAACGAGGCGGAGGTTGTCGAAGAGGTCGCCCGCGGCATACATGCCGGGGTTGTGATGAAAATTCCGGGCTCGGAGTTTGTTATCGCCGAGGACGGGAGCACGGACGGGACCAAGGAAATCCTCAAGAGGATCGTCCCGGAGATGCCGGGCGCGAGGCTTGTTGAGGGCCGGGAGAGGAAGGGGTACACGCGCGCGTACAAGGACGCGCTCCGGTGCTGCCGGAACGAGCTCATCTTCTTCAGCGACTCCAGCGGGAAGCACGACCCCGCGGATTTCTGGAGGCTCGCCGAAAGGATCGACGCGTACGACATGGTCATCGGCTGCAAGGCCGCGCGACGAGACCCACTGTACAGGGTCGCAATGAGCAGGGTCTTCAATTTCCTCGTCTCAAGCTACTTCGGGCACCGCTTCAACGACATAAATACCGGCTTCAGGCTCATGAAAAGAGAGGCGATCCGGATCGTTCTCGACGAGGACTGGCACATGAAACACCTGATCAACTTCGAGTTCACGCTGCGCGTTGTGGCTCACGGCTTTCGCGTCGCCGAGGTCCCGGTCGCCCACAGGCCCCGCGCCCATGGCCAGTCGCGAGGTTTGCCGTTGAAGAAGATTCCGGAGGCGGTCTTCATGGCGCTACGCACGTTCCCGGTGCTGAGAAGGGACCTGAAACGAATCGAAAGCGGAGTCGAAAGGCGTGAAGCATGTTTCCGGGAGGAAGACCGTTGAGAATTTTCAGGGCCCCGGCGTTTTTGCCCTTCATATCATGTCTGGCCATTATCTTTATCGCGATCTCGGCATGGCTCCCGTGGCGCAGTCTCACATGGGACGAACCTCATATATTTTATCAATACGCGAAAAATTTCGCCGAAGGGCGCGGCCTCGTTTTCAATCATGACGAGAGGGTCCTGGGCTTTACCTCACCCCTCTTTCAATGCGTCCTGGCGGCGGCAGCGCTCTTCACCTCCAACCTCCCGTATCTCGGGAATCTGCTCTTCGTTATCTCCCTCGCCGGCTTCAGTATCGTGGTCTTCCTCGCAATGCGCCGTATCAATCTGGGCTTGTGGGGATTCGTTACGGCCATAGGTCTTATCATCTGGCCGGTACCTTACAATTACATGGGGATGGAAACCCTGACCCTGTCATTCTTCGTCTTCACCGCATTCTATTTTTTTATCGGCGGCCGCTTCGCTCTTGCCGCCGTCTTCGTCTCGCTGGCGGTCCTGACAAGGTTCGACGGGATCATCCCCGCCGCCATTCTATTGATTATGTACGTCGTGCAGGAGAAGAGATGTCCCTGGAAGCTTTTTGCAATCGGCGCCGCGATTCTCATCCCGTGGTTCGTTTTCAGCCTCCTTTATTACGGCGCTATCCTGCCCCAGACGTTTTATGCCAAAAGGAGTCTCCTTTCCCTGTCCGGGTTTATGCAGCAGATGGTCTGGAAGTACTGCTTCTCCTTCAATGTAATCCGGAGCCAGGAACTCCTTCCCCTTCCATGGTTCGTCCTTCCCCTGGTCGGGATCTTCTTTGGTGTTAGAAAGAGCAAATATTTTGCTCTGATCTTCTTATATATGGCCGGGATCGGTCTGGGCTACGCGCTCACCGGCCGGATGGAAGAGGCGTGGCCTCTTTTCCCCGTCATGGCGGGGATGAGGATATTCATGTTTTACGGCATTTATCAGGTTGCGGCTCTCTGCGGCCGCCTGGCAAGGGTGAAGAGGTGGTACCGACCCGTGTGCGCGGCCGTCTTACTGTTTTTGACGGTCCCCGTTTTGCTCCACGACTTCGAGATCCTGGAGAAGATGCCTGGAAGCGGGTACGTCAAATATTTCTTCGTGGCCAGGATGAAGGTATATGAAGACACGGGCACCTGGCTCAGAAAAAACGCCGGGCCAGCTTCGACGGTTTTCACGGGGGAGCCGGGCACGCTGGCGTATCACAGCGGTTGCATCTTCTTTGATTATTACGGGTTAGTCACCCGGAGGGGCTGGAAGGTTCCTTTGAAAGATGTTGGCCGGGAGCTACGGGCCGATTATATTGTCTTGCCCGACGATTATCTTGCGGAGCTCGGCCCCGAGTTGCCTCCAGAATACGAGGTCGTCGGGGTATTTGAAACCTCCCCGTATCCCCCTGTCCGCATTAGCAGGAGGAAAGATCTGGCCCGGGAGAGTAGTTGATAGAAAGGTGGGTTAAAGAGACCGGTAGAAGCTTTGGAAGGGCGGCGGGTTAAAGACGGTGGAAAGTAAAATGTCACAAGCCTAAGGAATGCGTGAGAGGAACGATCAATAGGTGTTGAAACGCTCATCCTCAAGCATTAGGCCTTTTTCGAGAATAAATATACGCCTAAAAGAAAAAACGCTTTTCCGGAAAAACGGGGAAACTTTTGGGGTAATGTAGCGGCTTGCTAACCATTCCGGATATGTTAAGATGCTATCAATTAAATAAGCGTTGCCGTTACCTGCTATGAAGGTGTCGATTATAATTCCCGTTTATAACGAGCAGAACACTATCCGGGCCATCCTGGAAAAGGTTCTAGCCCTTCATGTAGACAAGGAGGTCATCGTTGTCAACGATTGCTCTTCGGATGATACCGAGGCCATCCTGAGGTCCATAAAACACCCCGACCTCAGGGTTATTCACGGCATAGAGAACAGGGGGAAGGGGCATGCTCTAAGGCTCGGCTTGAAGCACATTCGCGGAGATGTAGTCCTTATCCAGGACGCCGATTTTGAATACGATCCGGCCGATATCCCCTCCCTGCTCGAGCCGATTGTTTCCGGTAATGCGGATGTGGTATATGGATCTCGTTTCATGGAGCCCAACGAGCACATCCCTCTAAAGCAGCTCATTGCGAACAAATACTTCAACATTCTGACCAACCTTCTGCATGGATCGAGCTTCACCGATGTGTGCAATTGCTACAAGGTCTTCAAAGCGGGCATCATAAAGGGGATAGATCTGAGATCCGACGGCTTCGAAGTTTGCCACGAGATTACCGCGAATCTCGTCGGCGAGTATTGCTTCAAGGATGTGCCCATACGCTACAGGCCCCGCACCAGGGCTGAGGGCAAGAAGGTAAGCTGGATGGATATCTTTCCCAGCACTTGGGCCATTCTGCGTTTTGGCTGGAGAAAGGCCTATCAAAGGTTAGTACGTGGCAGGAAAAAGTATTGATTAAAATCCTTTTGATAGATGGCATTTATTAGAAGATCGTATCTACGCCTCTATCACCATGATTTCCAGCAAATCCGATTTTTCATTAAAGCGGAAGCCGGCGAAGCCGATGCGAAAAAAAGGGAAAAAATTAGCACTGCGGTATAAGATACTTCTCTCAGCAGTTTCTATCTGTTTGTTTCTCTTTGTTATAGAAGTCGCCACCCGCCTATTTTTTCGATTTCCATTGGATATAGACTACGGAATATATCCCGAAGTTCTCGGGGACCATCTTCCCCGGCAGAGTCTCGTTGCAGTTCATACCTCGTATGATAAGGACACCCCCTTTTCGGTGAGGATCAATGCCGAGGGCCTGAGGGGAAAAGAGGTTCCTCGTGTAAAGAAGCCAGGTCAGGAAAGAATTCTGTGCATGGGTGACTCCTTTGCCTACGGGCTCTTTCTCGACGAAGGGGATACATTTCCGGTCCAGCTCCAGAGAGAGTTGCGCAGGCGCACGGGCTCTGATCGGTATGAGGTAATCAACGCAGGCCACCTGGATTATACCATTACCGAAGAACTGGAGTATCTGAAAGAGCGGGGCCTGAAGCTCCAGCCGGATTGGGTTGTTCTTCAATTCACAGCGGTTAATGACATAGAAGATCTCACGCGCCCCGAAAGCATACGAAATTATTACAGGAACCTTGCCTCGCCTAATGTCTGGATTTGTGCCACTCGGAGGTTCTTCCATAAATGGAGATTCTACCAGGCGATGGTATACGCATGGACCCGCGTCCGAGCTCGCTACTGGTACAGGCGAATCTATCCGGATGCCGATGACTGGTTCCGTTCCGGGCGCATGTACTTCGATGCCGTTGATAGAAACTGGAAGATCAGCGACGATGTGTTAAAGGTTGGCAAAGAAGATTTCTCCTCTCGCGAGTTCCAGGAGAAGCTGGAATCGCTATGGGAGAAATATTCGCTGATTCTGGATTCGTTTAAGCGAGAGCTCGACAGACGTAGAATCAAGCTTATCATTCTATTCTATCCAGACCCTCGCGAGTTAGGCCGGTCGCCGCGCCCGCTGCGGAGCGCGGGCTATGGTTTTAGCGCAAGGGAGAGCATGGGCTCTTTAGTTGCCGCGCTAAATTGTTCCAGCTACATTGATCTAACAGGCCCTTTTACTGATGTTCGCGAGGAGCGCGGCTCGGTGTTATATGATAAGCTTCACCCTACTTTCGAGGCCAGTCGGATAGCAGCTGGACGGGTTGCTGGTGTGCTTTTGGCGAAGGCTTCTACTCGATCCATCGAGAGCGAAGACAAGGGCCGCGGCATGGCTTCCGGTGTCCGATAAGGAGCAGACATGATGTGGAACTGAATCCTCAAGGTGTGGGGAGTCGCGAGCCTGGATTGATAATTCAAGGCCCGGGGTTGAACGTTAAGACCGGAAGCGTTGTTTTCTAGACGACCCATTAGCGAATGTGGTACTATATTTATTAGAGAGTAATAAGGCTCCTGCAAAATAGCAATTTGCTTTAATCAATTGGCGGAAGCAACACAGGAGATGGGTGGCAGGAGAATTAGGAAGGATTTTTTTAGTGGTAGAAGGAGAGAGAAAGCTACCACAGGCAGAAC
>Ga0208771_1000081_pt1 | contig 61057 bp, 71 predicted proteins | sample AntAceMetag02UKX_FD_184775 | JGI IMG/M metagenome (GOLD analysis project Ga0208771, IMG submission 184775) | Saline lake microbial communities from Ace Lake, Antarctica - Antarctic Ace Lake Metagenome 02UKX (SPAdes) (version 2) | ecosystem: Environmental > Aquatic > Non-marine Saline and... | reverse complement strand
AGAACTTGAAAAAATTAAGAAAATCAGATTAGCAAATGATGAAGTTATTGTTACAGAGCTGACAAAGAAACAGAAAGACATTTTAGAAAAACTAAAATTATGCGCTTAAAAATGCGGAAGTTAGGTTAAACAGGATAAAAAATTTAGGGACATGGCTCGCCATAATGCAGAAACTTACATAGAACTCTCAAAAAGATACCTAGCTGGCAAATACACAACGTATAACAAAGATCAACTGTAGGACTTATACTTCTCTTTTAATTTTGAACGCGTATAGGGCAATAATCCACCAGCATTCCGAATAGCTATTATCTCATCTGGAAGCTTTGGAAATGAAAATACCTTGCCATCCACAACTATTTTTCCGTTATCTACATCTAGTTCAACATCAACATCTCCTGAATAAGCCCTTACTGCATCTGGACATTCGATTAAAACAAGGCCTTGATTAATAGCCGCCCTGTAGAAAATCCTGGCAAAGCTTTCGGCTACAACTGCCCTAATCCCTACGGCTTTTAACCCTACAACGGGCTGTTCACGTGAACTGCCGCATCCAAAGTTTTTTCCTGCAAAAATTAGGTCACCCTTGCTTACATTTTCTGAGAATGACGAATCTAGATCCTCCAATAAATGCGGTTTAATTTCTTCTGCAGTACTACAAGTGTATGTATATTTGCCTGGAAATAACATGTCAGTGTTTATGTCGTCTTTATATTTCCATACCTTCATTTTTTCATCTCCCCCCTTGGATCAGTAATTTTACCATAAAGTGCTGAGACTGCAACTGTAGCGGGACTGGCAAGATATATCTCTGCCTCTTTGCAACCCATGCGCCCCTTGAAATTCCTATTTGCTGTACTAATGCATCGCTCACCAGGTGCCAATACTCCCTGATGTGCACCAAGGCAGGGACCACAACCAGTTGGAAGTATTATAGCTCCCGATTCAACAAGGGTCTGGATGATACCCGTTCTCAGAGCCGCTTCATAAATTGTTTTGGATGCAGGCAGAACAAGCAACCTTACACCCGAGCTGATTTTTTTACCTTTCAAAATATCTGCAGCGATTTTTAAATCAGATAATCTTCCATTGGTGCAAGTACCAATCAAACATTGTTGAATTTCCAAGCCCTCAATTTCACTTACTGTCTTAACGTTGTCAACCGCATGAGGGCATGCAACCACTGGATCAATCTCAGATACATCATAGATTAATTCTTGCACATATGAAGCATCTTCATCTGGATATATTAGATCATAAGCTGAAGAAGGCATTCCAATAGATTTGAGGTAGTTTGTAGTAACTTTATCAACAGCAAAAACTGAGTTTTTTGCACCCATCTCAACACCCATGTTGGCTATAGTAAACCGGTCAGCTATGGAAAATTGCTCAACATCACCATGATATTCCACAGAGCAATAATTCGCACCAGATGCAGAAATATCTCCAATAATATGCAAAACTAAATCCTTTGCAAATACGCCGGGTGGCAGTTTTCCATTTAATGTCATTTTTATGCTATTAGGAACCTTGAGCCAAGTTTCACCGGTAAGCATCAAAGATGCTGCTTCAGTCCTATCAATACCTGATGAAAAAGCACCAACCGCACCATATGAGCATGTATGCGAATCGCTTCCAAGAAGTAGCGTTCCAGGTGGAGCAAATCCTTTCTCAACTACCACCTGATGGCATATACCAGTACCAACATCAAAAAAATTTTCTATATTATATTTCTTGACAAAATCTCTTATAGCCTTATGATTTGAAGCGGTTTTTTCAGAGGCAGCGGGTACGACATGGTCGATAACAATAATCGAGAGAGATTTAGAATAAACTCCGTATTTGTCTAACTCATTTGGTATCTTTTGAATAATGGCAGCAGTATTGTCGTGAGTCAGGAGATGATCTGGATGTACCGTTACTATCTGACCAGGGGCTACTTTTTTTTCTCCAGCATATTTTGCAAGTATTTTTTCTGCAAATGTCATAGACATATCAAACACACCTCCAACAAGTTTTAATTACACCTAAAAGGACACCATCAATAGACACCTTCAGAGGACGAAAAGGGAATCAATTAGCCTCTTTTAAACCTATTTGGGCATAAGCTAACCCATTTCTCACTGAAAAACAAGAAAAATATAAGTTCTAGTACTTACATATTATAATTTGCTGGTGAAGGAAGGAGAGATGAAAAACAGAAATCTTAGCAAAGAAAGAAAGGCAGTTGCAGGTGTAATCGAAGCGCTTTTACTTGTAGCTCTTGTTTCTATAGTAATCTCAACAATACAGCTTACTTACATACCCGAGATAATGGAGCAGAGGGAAGCAGAGCATATGGATGATGTAGAAAACCAATTTTCATTTCTAAAAGCCGTTATGGACCTGCAATCAATGGAAAAAAAGGATACACCTATAACATCGCCTGTAACATTGGGAAGCAGAGAGCTCCCTTATTTTGTAACAGCAAGAGCATTTGGCGAGCTTAATATAATTGGCAAAGATAACAACGATTACCACATTACCATAGACTATGGAGGGAAGATATTTAATTTGACATCGATTAAATACGAAGCCTATAATTCATATTTCGTAGATCAAATCTATGCACTTGAAGGAGGGTGTATTATTGTTAAACAACCAGATGGTGAAACGGTAAGAGTTGAACCTATCATCAATGTAGAAAATAAGACCAGTGAAGTAAATATATATTACGACATCCCAATAATCGTTGGCATCTCAGGTAAAAATTCCACTAGCGGGTATAAAAACTGCTTCATCCGAACAAACTATTCCGATACAGATGACAATTGGATCCCTATAACCAGCGTATCCAGCATAAACATATCTACAGATTACTCCAATGCCTGGTACAGCCTGCTGGAATATCTGCTGGAGGAAAATGTAAATATTGACAAAGGGCCAGGATATACAGAGGTTACTAACAAGCCAGGTAAGGAAATCAACTTTTATTATAAGGAAACCTACATATATGCTCAAATAGGCCCAGGGTGGATTATTTAATAGATATGCAAATCATGCGATAAAACATCTGATTAGCCCCAATAAGAAAGCTTTTTATTGGTTATAATATATAGTTAAGATGGAAGATGGAAAGTTAGTAGCGTTAAACCGCAATCATTCTAGAACCTGCCCATCAGGGAATGTATGGTCAAAATGCAAATGTGAGAGAGCGATTCAAATATGAATGAAGCCGAATATGCCAATGTAAATGAGAAAAAAGAGGACGTGCTGAAAACAGGCATTAGCGGATTTGACGAATTATTTGCAGATGGGGGAATACCAAATGGTAACTCTGTGCTGGTAGCGGGCGGTCCGGGTACTGGCAAGAGTATACTGTGTAGACAGATATGCTATAACCTTATTTTAAAAGGTAAAAAATGTATGTATGTAAGTTTTGAGGAGAGTAAAGAACGCATCAAGAAAAGTATGCGAAGTTTTGGATGGGATGTCAAAAGATACGTAGATGATGGCAGTCTTTTAATTCAGAAGATTAACCCTCTTGATATTTTGAGGATGAAGTTTGGTTCGGTTGGTGGTTCAGGATCTGCTACGGAGATTTCTTACAAGATAAAACCGTTGATTATCCCAAAAGATTTTGATCCCGAGATAATTGTTGTTGACTCTCTGAGTGGCATCATTGCAGCCTCTGCCACCAAGGAAAAAAACTACAGGGTTTATCTTCAGCAATTGTTCAGTTTTTTTGAAGAAACAGGCGCTACATCTTTTTTGATTACTGAGACAGAACCATTGCCAACAAGATACAGCGATACGGGGATTGAAGAATTCCTAGCAGATGGAATAGTAGTTCTTTACAACGTACAAAAAAATGAGGTTCGTGAAAATGCTATCGAAATTCTAAAAATGAGATATAGTAAGCATGATAAAAAAATTGTAGCTATGGAAATTACAGAGAATGGCATAATGGTATATCCTGACAAACATGTTTTGATAAATTTATAGTGGCACTCAGTTATTTATAAGTATCTAAAAGGTCCAGCATGCTGGCTGAGTTTCTTTGCACCATATCTTAGAATATTGTTTTCGATCTGTTTTACCTGAATTCTAGTCAACCCTATTCTTTTGAGTATCAAATTGTCATTTTCATCATAAATTTTTATTATCCCGTCATCTACACAAGACATAGCTTTGATTACTCTACCGTTTTGAATCCAAACCCAGATGTTTACATTTTTAGCTGACATGCCATTACCCAATACAATTTTGTACGTTATTACTTTTATTTTATACACTATATAAATATTTCTATGGGTTCTCAGTAAAGTATATTAATCATGTTGCATAACGCCTTCACTTCAACCAGAACAATATAACCAAAAACCTCATGAATAGAAAGGTTAAGATAATATATGGGCAGCCATATATCACATTGGGATGATATTTTGTCAGAGGAAATATATTTTAAACAAGATGGATTAATGAGTCGAGTAAAAACAGGAGTTGAAGGACTCGATAGCATAATTGGTGGAGGGCTACCAGAAAAATCCATTACTCTGGTCTCTGGTCCACCTGGTAGCGGCAAGAGTATCTTATCCTTTCAATTTCTCTATGAGGGAATAAAATCTGGAGAGAAGGGGCTCTTTCTAACATTAGATAAAAAGGTAAATGGCCTTCTAACACAGGCAAAGAAACTCGGCTTTGATTTTCAACCAGCCTTGGAGGAGAAACTTGTAAAATTCCGATTTTTAAACATAAATAAAAAGCTTATCTATGAGGCAATGGTAAACGAAATCCTATCTGGAGAATACGATCGAATTGTATTAGATTCAATAACTCCACTTTCGGAAATGCCAATTTATGTAAATAGTGTCAAAAACAATAGCAAATTAGATATTAGTATAGTTAATTCCGAAGAATTTCCCAGTAACACCAATTTGCCTGTCAGAAGATTACACATTCAATATATTATGAACGCTCTAGAAACATCGGAATCGGTCTCGATTGTCACATCGGAATTATCAATGGGCTCTTTGCTCTTATCCAGAGATGGTATTTCAGAATTTTTAGCAGATGGAGTCATAATCCTCGGTTTTGATTCTACTATGGATAGAAGGAAATTGTCAGTAATGAAAATGAGGAACACCAAACACACGCTCAAGCCACAAGATATCGAAATAAGCGAAGGCGGCATACGGTTCATTTAAAATCAGCAGATATGTTAAAATATAGGCCTCCCAAAGAATTGCGGGCACTTTTTATCGTCCACTATGCGCCCATTCTACTAATTATAATGATTGGCCCATTAACTGCAATATTTGGCGTTTGGGAGATTTCAGCAAACAAGCTTATGACGATTATTGCTGGAATAATTGTTTTTCTTCTTGGGACATACGTTTATTTTAAATGGGAGATATTTTGGCACAAAACATACAGGGGACAACTTGTAACGGGCGGAATTTTCCGATACATTAGGCACCCCCACTATACATCTTTGCTAATTGTTGGGTTTGGACTAGCTTTGTTCTTCTATTCACTGTTTGCAGTGGCCATTGCAATTATCGCAATACCCATTATGATATGGAGTATACTTGATGAGGAAAAACAGTTGATACGACAATATGGTGAAGAATACAAGGAATTCATGAAAAATACTCCTTGGCGAATAATACCAAAAATATTTTGAATGTTTTATAGCAACCAATCCTCTTCTCAATGCAACTAAACAGCATAGATATTAAATAGTGCGGTTAAATGTTGCAATATTTATGAACGTTCTTGTTACAGGCGCAAGCGGATTTATTGGAGGAAATTTGGTAGAGGAGCTTATTAAACACGGGCATCATGTGAAGGCATTAACAAGACAACCCTCGTTAAAAATCAAAGGTGCTGAAGTTGTACTTGGAGACATAACACAACCAGAGCAATTTCTTTCTGCATTTGACAATGTAGAAGCTGTTTTTCACAATGCAGCATATGCTACAGACTATGGCAAAAAAAGCGAGATTTATAAATCAAACATTGAAGGCACCATGAATGTTGCTGAAGCCTGTATAAAGATGGGAATCAAAAGAATCATATATACAGGCACTGCTGGCGTATATGGATTTCCAAATACCAATGAAGAAATTACTGAAAAATCAGCCAAAAAACCATTGAATACTTACCATAAATCAAAACTTGAAGGGGAAAAAATACTCAGAAACTGTAAAGACTTGTCCGTTTCTGTTGTCCGTCCTCCTCTGGTTCTAGGCGCTGGCGGAAAGGGAACAAAAGTTATCCTTGAAAGGATTAAGAAAGGAGATATGATGTACATTGGAACAGGGGACCAATACATCTCACTAGTTCATCCAAAGGACGTAGCACAATGTCTTAGGTTGACACTTGAGAATGACAAAAAGGAAGATGTGTTCAATGTTGTCAGCTTTGTTTGCAAAATTAAGGAATTATTTAACGAAATTGCCGTTCAACTAGATGCAAGTCTACCAAATAAAAACGTTTCTTATCCCCTGGCCTATGTTGCTGCTTTTTTTTCAGAAATATTTGCTACAAAAGAACCTTCTCTCACAAGATTTAGAGTGAAATCTTTGGGTACAACAAGGAGAGTAAGTTGTGATAAAGCAAAAAAGGAGCTTGGATACGAACCTAAATTTGATCTGCAATCAACAGTAAAGGACATGGTATCCTGGTACAGAAAATCCCATTAATAGACTATTAGTCACACCACTGGAATTAAAAAAGAAAGATAAAAATAAATCAACCCCTCCCACCACTTTCCCACAAAGCATATCTTAGAATTACCTTCTGAGCGAATCGACACGCAGCATAAAAAGGCCGACGGCAATTGATCCAGCGTTAAATTAATATCTACGCAGGTCATGATACCATCTGTAATAAAGTATAATAAACCACATCGCACCCCAAGGTACTCCTGATACATTCCTATCAACAACCGTTCAAAAAATAGCATCGCAGGCCACGCAATAACATTTATATATGATTTCCTTTATGCCTTATCCCCTATCTGCACCAGACATTCATCGGGCAATTCCTATAAGAATCCCGGTATCAAGCGGTTCAGCTAATATTTTTAGCCGTTTGTAAAATGTCACGGTTTGGATATAGTACACCAAAGAGAACCATTAACGTTAAAAAAATGACAGAGAGGATATGTTATGTCTAATAGACATCATCCAAGAAGAGGATCAATGGGCTATTCGCCACGTAAGAGAGCTAGAGCTGAGACACCACATATAAAAAGTTGGCCAGAAGGAAGAGACAAACCGAAGATTCAGGGTTTTTTGGGATATAAGGCAGGTATGACACATGCCTTTGTTGTAGATTATAGGCCAACCTCAACCACATCTGGAAGAGAAGTAATGATGCCTGTTTCAGTCGTTGAAACGCCTCCAATAAAGATAGCGGCTGTCAGAGCCTACGAAAAATCGATCCATGGGCTACAAACCACTGGTGAGATATGGGCCGACAAGCTAGATTCAGAATTATCGAAAAGATTACCTTTAAGTAAGAAGGATAAAAAGAAAAACTGGGATTTCTCTAAAGATGCTGACGAAATGCGTGTTTTAGTATATACTCAACCAAAACTTGTTACAAGCATACCAAAGAAAATTCCCGAGATCCGCGAGATGAGAATAAGCGGTGGAAGTATTGAAGAGCAAACAGCGTATGCAAAAAAAATCCTTGGTAAAGAACTAAAAATAAATGATGCTATAACAGAGGGAGATATGCTTGACGTTCTCGCAGTCACCAAGGGAAAAGGTTTTCAAGGTCATGTTAAGAGATGGGGCGTGAAACTTTTAACACATAAAAACTCAAAGCATCGCAGGATGATAGGTACGGCGGGTTCATGGCATCCAAACTGGATACAGGCAACTGTCCCTCAGGCTGGACAGATGGGATATCATCAACGAACTGAATATAATAAGCGTATTTTGAAAATTGGCGAAAAGGGTGAGGAAATTAACCCTGCCGGTGGTTTTCCACATTATGGTCTTGTAAGAAATCCGTATATTCTCATTCATGGCTCGATTCCGGGTCCCACAAAAAGACTGATAAGCATGAGGGATGCAATAAGATACAAACGTGGTGTTGAAATCAAGAAACCGGAAATAAGCTACATATCCACAACAAGTAAGCAGGGAGTGTAAGATCATGGTCAAAGTAAACGTTTACAGCATAGACGGGGCTGAAAAAGAAAAAATCGATCTTCCAGATGTCTTTGATACTGACTATCGACCAGATATTATCAGAAAATCGTTCAATGTCCTTCATTCCAATAAGAGGCAACCCTACGGTGCAAATCCTTTGGCAGGCACAAGACATGCGACAGCCTCCGTTGGAAAAGGACAGGGTAGGTCCCGTGTTCCAAGGCTTACACAAGGTAGAACGGCAGCATTAGCACCGTGTGTTGTAGGAGGCAGACGAGCACACCCTCCAAGAGCAACAAGAGACTGGAAGGAAAAGATGAACAAAAGGGAAAAACTACTCGCACGCAACTCAGCGATTGCAGCAACATCAGATAAAGAAATCGTTTCCAGAAGAGGGCACAAATTTGACGATAAACTGACATTACCCATTATTGTTGATGATAAATTTGAGAAAATTAAGAAAATAAAGGATGTAATCAATGCTTTTAGCAAGATAGGCATCTATGACGATATCCTCCGTGCTACAAACGGAAAACATATCCGCGCTGGAGGTGGGAAACGAAGAGGAAGGAAATACAAAACTCCAAAATCAATTCTAATAGTTTCCACAAAGGATGACATCAAAAAAAGCTCTAACAATTTAGTCGGTGTCGACATCGTTAAAGTAAATGAGGTAAATATCGAGCATCTTGCACCCGGGGGAGATGCAGGTAGACTCACAGTATTTACTAAATCTGCCTTGGATAAAATGAGAGGTGGCAATTAATGGACCCCTATGAAATACTTTATCACCCTTATGTTACTGAAAAGACTATGAATCTGATGGAAAAGAACAATGCCTTGGAATTCGTAGTAAAAAGAAGAGCGAATAAAAATCAAATAAAACAAGCCGTCGAAAAAATGTTTGAGGTTAAAGTAAAAAACGTAAACACCAATATTGCAAAAGATGGTAAACATGCCATTATAACATTTACACCTGAGTTTAATGCTGAGGACATTGGTATGAGAATTGGAATATTCTAGAGGTAAAAATATGGGTAAAAAATTAATACAACAACGCCGAGGAAGAACAAAGGGAAGATACAGTGCTCCAACGCATAGATCTAGAGGGGAAATCAAATATCTCCCAGGGAAAATCAAAAGGGCAGGCATTGTTGAAGACATAATTCATGATCCAGGGCACACAGCCCCCTTGGCAAGTGTCAGATTAGAAGATAACAAAAAAATATTAACCCTAGCCCCCGAAGGTATCAAGGTTGGAGATGAAATAAAATATTCAGATAATAAAGGCAAGATAAAAATCGGCAATGTACTGCCAGTTGGCAAAATTGATGAAGGTTTTCCGATTCATAATATTGAATTATCACCAGGAGATGGTGGTAAACTCGTACGTGCTGGTGGAAATCACGCAACAGTAGTGTCACATAATTCTGGAAAAACAGTAATACGACTTCCATCAGGTAAGTTCAAAACAATACAATCTTTATGCAGGGCCACAATGGGTGTGCTGGCAGGAGGGGGTAGAAAAGACAAACCTTTCCTTAAAGCAGGGAAAAAATACCACGCCTTTAGAACAAGGGGAAAGCAATATCCTGTTGTTAGAGGAGTTGCAATGAACTCTGTTGCCCATCCTCACGGTGGCGGGGGTCACCAGCATGTCGGCAAACCATATACTGTGAAACGTGGCGCATCACCTGGTAGAAAGGTCGGGAGTATAGCTGCAAGAAGAACTGGGAGGAAGTAGATAACATGGCAAAGAAATCCAGTTTTAAAAGTTCAGCAAGGAGTAGAAAAAAACTCAAAAGGAAGAAAATAGAGGTACGTAAAAAGGAATTTATGTACCGTGGCTTATCTATCGAAGAATTGCAAAAACTTTCGATTGAAGAACTATTGCCATTACTTCCCTCAAGAATACGCAGGTCATTAAAGAGAGGTTTAACCAAGAGGCAAGACAAATTGCTTCATGATATTGAAAAAGGAGAAAAAGGAGATACCATAAGGACGCATCTTAGAGATATGGTAATACTGCCCAGCTTTGTAAACCATATAGTAGACGTATATAACGGTAATGAATTTCAGCGAATAAATATACAACCCGATATGGTGGGGCATTATCTCGGCGAATTTGCATTAACACGTAAGAAAGTGAAACATACTGGTCCGGGAGTAGGCGCTACTAGATCTTCTAAATTTATGCCTTTGAAGTGATGAAAAATGCAAAGATATTCAACTGATGTAGATCCAGATAAAACCGCAAAAGCATATGGATATGAGCTGCACTGCTCTCCAAAAGATTCCATGAATCTAGCTTATGCTATAAAAGGAATGAAAACTGAAAATGCAAAGAAATTCCTTAAAGAAATAATAGAAATGAAGAGGCCTCTTCCAGCGACGTTCCATAAACAAAAAGTGGCACATCAAAAGGGAATAGGCCCCGGAAGCTATCCGCAAAAGGCAGCTAGGTACATGTTGAAAACCTTAGAGAATGCAGGAAACAACGCAGAGTATAAAGGATTCGACGTGGAAAATATGAAAATAGCCCACATATCAACATACAGAGGCAGAATTATCAAAGGTACTATGCCCAGAGCGCAAGGACGAGCCACCGACAAGAATAAAAAAACGACCGATATTGAAATAATCCTTGAAGAGGTAGAGTAATGGCAGGCGAACGTAAATTCACAAGGGAAAGTACAAACAGAATACTTATCAAGGAATTCTTAATCAAACAGATAGAAGGTGCCGGATTCGGTGGAATGAATATTCAGAGGACCCCCATGGGAACGAGGATAAACATAATAGTGGAACGACCGGGCATGGTCATAGGTAAAGGCGGGAGTAAAATAAAGGAAATAACCAGACAAATCAAAGATAAATTTAATGTGGACAACCCCCAGATAGAAATCCAAGAGGCAGGACGTAATGCTCCATTGAATGCACAGATAATGGCAGAAAAGCTTGCCGAGGCGCTTGAAAGAGGATGGCATTTTAGACGTGCAGGACATTCGACGGTTAGAAGGATTATGGGTGCAGGTGCAAAAGGCTGCCAGATAGTAATAGCAGGAAAACTCACCGGCTCGAGACACAGAACTGAAAAGTTTACAGAGGGGCATATCAAATACTGTGGTGAAATTGCGAAGGAAGTTATGGATAGGGGATTTGCCGTATCGAAACTTAAGGCAGGAGTATTAGGCGTTAAAGTTGGAATCATGAAACCTGATGCTAAATTACCTGAAGAGGTTACATTAGTACTACCTAAAGTGGAAGAAGCAAAAGATGAAACCGCAGAGAGGAAGAAATCAGAGGGGAAAAAGGAAAAAACAAAGACTGGCATCAAAAAACTTACGAATATACCAGGTATCGGACCATCTATCGTCAAAAAATTCAAAAAAGCCGGTATTACATCATTAGAGGAACTAGGCGAAATGGATGCCAAAGAGCTTTCATCAATAGATGGCATTGGTAGTAAAACAGCTGAAAATATTATAAAGGAATTAGGAAAGTTGCTTGAAGAGGTAGCATAAATGGGTCTTAAAGCTAAAGAGATTAGAAAATTCACTTCTGAAGAAAGACGTGAAAAACTCGAAGAATTAAAAAGAGAACTTATGCATGAAAAAGGAGTTGCTGCAATGGGCGGATCACCTCCATCTCCTGGTAAAATCAGGCAGTTGCGGACATCCGTTGCAAGGATGCTTACCATCATGCATGAGGAAGGAGAGCGATAAATGAGTGACATATGTCCAAAATGTGGCCTTCCTAAAGAGCTTTGCGTTTGCGAAGATATAGCACGAGAACAACAAAGAATTGATATAACGGTTGACAAGAGACGATATGGAAAAATGATGACCATCGTTGATGGCATTAACTCCAGCGATTTAGACATAGATTCACTAATAACAAAACTTAAGAAAAAATGTGCTAGCGGTGGCACAATAAAGGACGGTAAGATAGAGCTTCAAGGAGATCATAGAACAAAAGTAAAAGAAACCTTGGAAGAAATGGGTTTCATGGTTGAAGTATCATAAAGGGATGAAAGATTCCGGCCAAATTGATACAACCAGAAATCTCCAAGAGATGAAATCATGAGCGAAAGAACATTAGCAAAGGAAGAGTTAATCGGGCTGTCTGTAACAGTCAATCAATGTAAGGATCCCAACTGGATAAACAAGAGAGGGATAATAATAGACGAAACAAAAAATACCTTCCTAATTAGACTAAACAATAAAAGCAAAAGAATTGCAAAGAGCATTGCAAAATTTGAATTTGAACAAAATGGAATGAAAATACGATTAAACGGTTCAAAAATTGTATACAAACCTGAAGATAGAATAAAGAAAGCGAGGTAAAAAGCCAATGGTAGAAAAAAATGAAGCAAGAAACATAGGGTTAAACGTAAAGCCCCCTACAAAAAGCTGTAACGATAATAATTGTCCATTTCATGGTAGTTTGCCTGTTAGAGGACAAGTGATAACAGGAGTAGTATCATCCATTAAAATGCAAAACTCCATCCTTGTAAAAAGAGAGTATACACATCTTGTTCCAAAGTATGAAAGATACGAAAAAAGAACGTCATCGTATGCTGCACATTGCCCCCCTTGTATAGAAGCAAAGATTGGAGATAAGGTAAAAATAGCAGAATGCAGACCTCTTAGTAAAACAATATCGTTTGTAGCTATAGAAAAATTGTGAAGGAGGATAACATATGAAAGGTATTGCTGGTAGAGTGATGAGAGGATTACCCGCTGGAGCTCGACTTGATTGCATTGACAACACAGGTGCAAAAATAGTGGAAATAGTCGCTACTCCAAAACTGAAGGGAACGCATCGACGTTATCCAAAAGCAGGAGTAGGCGACATGGTAATAATTAGTGTCAAGAAAGGCGCAGCAGATATGAGACGACAACTCTTAAGAGCCGTGATAGTACGGCAAAGACGACCATTTAGAAGATCGGATGGGACTATGGTTCAGTTTGAAGATAACGCAGCAGTGATAGTAACAGAAACTGGAGAAACAAAGGGATCTATGATAAAGGGACCTGTTGCATTGGAGGCAGCAGAACGCTGGCCAAGAATAGCTGCAGCTGCATCAATAATAGTATGAGTGGATTAAAAATGAAATCAATAAAAGCTAGAAAACAGAGAAAGGCATATTTCAATGCGCCTCTTCACAAACGGAGGAAGTGGATGTCTTCCCACTTAGAAGAAAATCTACTGTTGAAATATGATCTTAGACGGGTACCAGTGGTCAAAGGAGATACAGTTAGAGCAATGAGGGGTAGCTTCAAAGGTCATGAAGGCAAGGTTTCACATGTCAACGTGAGAAGGAGACAGGTGGAAGTTGAAGGTTTGGTAATGACTAAAGCAGATGGTAAAAAGATTGCGAAACCAATTCATGCAAGCAACTTACTCATTACAAAATTAAATTTAACAGATAGATGGCGAAGGGAAAAGCTAGAAAGAGACCTCTCTGAAGATGTGAAAAAGGACATAGAAAGGGAAGCCGAGGAGCAAATCAGCGAAGCAGAGGAAGAACAAGAAAAAGTGGAGGAAGTGGAAAAGGAGAAGGAAGAAACTCCAGCCAAAGAAACAGAAAAACCAGCTGAAAAGATTGAAGAAGCCGAAGAGGGAACGGAAAAGCCAAAAACTGAATTGAAACAAAAAACAGGTGAAAGGAAGAGCGAGACGGAATCGAAATCAAAGAAGACAGAAGAAGTAAAAACCGAGGAAAAATCTTCTGACAAAGTAAAGAAAGAGGAAAAACCCGAAACGGAGAAAACTAAAGAAAAACCAGCTGAGAAAGCCAAGCCGAAGGGGACCGAAGATAAAAAAACAACTGCAAAAAAGAAAAACGTGAAAAAAACTCCTACGAAAACCGCAAAAAAGAAGGAGGAGAAAGATAAATGAGCAAACATCTAAAAAGATTAAACGCACCGAAATCGCTGAGATTGCATAGAAAGGAAAGAAAATGGACAGTGAAGCCATCGCCGGGTCCACATCCTATACAGAACGCAATACCCCTGGGCTTAGTAGCTAGGGATTATCTTAGCCTATGTGATACTCTAAGGGAGGCAAAGAGAGTCATTGCCAATGGAGAGATTTTGGTTGACATGGTTAAGAGAAAAGACTACAAATTTTCTTGTGGATTCATGGATGTAGTATCTATTCCAAAGTTGAAGAAACAATACAGAATTTTGTTTGACCAAGCAGGTAAGCTAACATTCGTTCCGATTTCCCCAGAGGAAACCGAGTGGAAACTATGCCGCATAGAAGGAAAAACAATTGTAAAAGGAAAACAGACACAACTTAATCTGCATGACGGTAAAAACAAGCTTGTAAAGAAAGACGAATATAAAACAGGAGATGTTTTGAAACTATCCCTTAAAGATAAAAAAATCAGTGATGTGTATCCACTAGCTAAAGGAAGCATATCAATGATTATTGGAGGGAACCATATCGGTCAGATGGCCGATATTCAAGAGCTAGAAATTACTCCATCATCTAAATCTAACATTGCAAAAATGAAAGGAACAAATGAATTTTCGACTCATCAAGAATATGTATTTCCCATTGGGAAAACTAAACCCGTGATTTCATTACCAGAGGTGATAATGCAATGACCAAGGGAAATAAAATCTCTTCTGAGAAGGGAAGCCCTATCAAACCAAGAATTGAAAAAGTTACAATCAATATAGGAGTAGGGGAAGCAGGTGAAAGGCTAAAAAAAGCCGAAAGCGTATTAAAAAACATTACGGAGCACACCCCAGTCCAAACACTTTCTAAAATAACCAGCAAAGAATGGGGTCTTAGAAAAAGAATGCCAATAGGATGTAAGGTTACCTTGCGTAAAAAAGATGCTGATAATTTCATAGTCGAGGCGTTAAAAACGAGGGAGAGCAAAATTGCCGATTATGCCTTTGATAATGAGGGAAATTTATCATTTGGCATGCCAGATCACACATTATTCAAGGATCAAAAATATGATCCAAACATTGGGATATTTGGAATGGATGTATGTGTGACAATGGAAAAACCAGGATACCGTATAAAACATCGGCGCATACAACGCAGAAAAATACCGCACAGGCACAAAGTGAGCAAGGAAGAAACCATGACATTTTTTTCTGAAAAGTTTAACGTGGAGGTCATGGAATGAAGATAAAAGAGAAAAAGAAGATTTACGGTAGAATCAACGGATGCGAAAGATGCGGAAGGAAAAGAGGGCTAATACGAGCATATGGCCTACACATGTGCCGACAGTGTTTCCGTGAAAAAGCAGAAGAGTTGGGTTTTAAAAAGTATTCATAGGAGGCTGAAATCAACATGTTAAATGATCCATTAGCAAATGCATTATCTCTCATAAAAAACGCCGAGATTAAAGGAAAAGGCATGTGCCTTATACAGCCATCTTCAAAACTAATAGGTGGCGTTCTAAATCTATTGAAGGAAAAAGGATACATCAGTGAATTTGAATATATAGAGGATGAAAAAGCAGGTATTTTTCAGGTGAAATTAACAGGAAACATCAACAACTGTGGCGTTATAAAGCCAAGATATCCTATAAAGAGAGAAGATTTAGATAAGTGGGAATCGCGATATCTTCCCGGCCAAGATTTTGGTTTATTGATATTAACAACAACGCAGGGCATTATATCTCATAACGAGGCAAAGAAAAATGGAATCGGTGGAAAAGTATTGGCTTATGTTTATTAGGATTGATGGGTGACGGACTATGGCAAAGATATTTGATATAAAAGAGGAGATAACAATTCCCAATGGTGTAGAAGTTGCACTTGACAACGGTACAATAACAGTAAAAGGGGAGAAAGGTTCCCTATCTAGAATTTTTTCCCATCCGAAGATAGATATAAAAATTAAAGGTGGGGTCGTTGAAATACATTGCAAAAACCCTAGGAAAAAACAGAAAGCATTGACGGGCACCTTTGTTGCACATATCAACAACATGATTAAAGGAGTTACTAAGGAATTTGAATATAAGATGAAAACTGTGTTCTCTCATTTTCCTATAAAGACGTCGGTCGAGGGAAACGAATTTGTCATTCAAAATTTCCTTGGTGAACGAGCACCTCGTAAGGCAAAAATCCTTGATGGCGTTACTGTAGAGGCTAAGGGGGACGATATAACTATTAGAGGTATCGATAAAGAAAAGGTAGGACAGACCACTGCAAACATTGAAAGGGCGACGATAGTAAGAAACCGAGATATACGTGTGTTCCAAGATGGGGTCTATCGGACCAGCAAAGGAGACAAATAAAATGGCAAAGAAAGACGTTGTTGATGAATTTACATTACTTAAGAGAGTTGGCGGGTCAAAAGCTGAACTCCTCTATGACAGCGGTTTTGATTCATTAGATAAATTAAAAAAAGCTTCCATTGAAGATTTAACGAAAGTTAAAGGCATTAGTAACAAGTTTGCAAAGGATATTAAGAATCAACTAAAGAGAGAAACGAAACCTGCTTCAGAGAAAAAGCAAGCAAAACAAGAGGGAGCAGTTGAAAAGAAGACTACAGCAGCAAAAGCGAAGAAAGAAGAACCTGAAGAAGGGAAACCAACTGAAGAACCTGAAGAAATAAAAGACGAGAAACCTGAACTCGTAGAAGAGCCATCCAAAGAAGAAGAGAAATACAAGGTAAAGAAAAAACCGAATCTTAGTAAATATCAAAGAGAAAGACTATCGATAAGAAAACAGATAAAAAGGAGAACTCCAAAATTTCTTAGAGAGGAATGGTTCAGATACAAAAGAATACCAAGAAACTGGAGAAGACCAGATGGTATAACATCAAAGATGCGGATTAACTTAAAATATAGGCCCAGTAGAGTGAGGGTTGGTTTTAGGGGACCCAGAGAGGTACGTGGATTACACCCTTCTGGCTTTGAAGAGGTTGCTATATATAATGTCCATGATCTCGAGAATATTAATCCCAAGACACAAGCTGCACGAATAGGTCGCACAGTTGGAACGAAAAAACGCATTGACATCGAAAAGAAAGCTGAAGAGTTAGACATAAGAATACTTAATATGTAAGGAGAAAACATGACTGATTTAAGGAATCAACGAAGGATGGCAGCATCAATACTTAAATGTGGTGTAAACAGAGTATGGATGGATCATGACAGAACCGATGAGATTGCCAAGGCCGTTACCAAGGATGATATCAGAGTTTTAATTAGAGGCGGGGCTGTAAAAAGCCGACAGGTGAAAGGCATATCACGTGGACGGAAGAAATTAAATGCGAAACAGAAGGAGAAAGGACGAAGACGCGGTCATGGGTCAAGGAAAGGGGCGAAGTATGCACGTTCTCCTAAGAAGAAACAGTGGATTCGTACCATACGGCCTCTTCGGACGTTTCTACGTTCTCTTAGAGATGATGGAAAGGTTGGCAGAAGTGATTATCGCAAATATTATCGAAAGGCAAAGGGTGGTGAATTTAGAAGTAAACATCATCTTCACTCTCATCTTATTTCTGATGGTGTCTTAAAAGAGGAGGGCAAACAATGAAACAAGGACCACGATATTATACTAAACCAAGAAGACGACGTGAAGGTAAAACAGACTATAGAAAGAGACTCAGCCTGCTAAAATCTAGAAAGATAAGGATAGTGGTGAGAAATTCTCTGAAGAATATTTGTGTACAGTTTGTTGAATATGATGAGGTTGGAGATAAAATTCTTGCTTCAGCTACTTCAAAAGAGCTTATCAAAAACTACCAATGGGATTATTCAACATCTACAACTCCTGCAGCATATCTAACAGGTTTATTGGCTGCAAAGAGAGCTAAAGACAGTGGTATAAGTGAAGGAGTACTGGATATAGGACGGAGACTTCCAGTTAAAGGTTCTAAAGTTTTTGCTGCACTTAAGGGGACATTAGATGCAGGTATCGAATGCCCACATAATGCTGAGAAATTACCGGATGAAGATAGACTTCTAGGAAAACATCTTGATGAAAAAATCACGACCAAGGTGGCTGATATCAAAAGTAAGATTATTGGGGGCAAATAATGGCAAATAGGAGACAACGTGGACGAAAACCGCAAAGAAAGAGAGAGAAAAGACCTGTAAATTGGGACCCAAGGACTCGGCTTGGAAAAATGGTGAAAGGTGGGAAGATTACTACCATGGACGATGCTTTAAAAACAGGTTTACCTCTCAGAGAGCCAGAAATTGTAGACATATTACTTCCAGAAACAGACGATGAGGTACTAGATGTAAATATGGTTCAACGTATGACTGACTCTGGCCGACGAGTGAAATTTGTTATTACTGTAGCCGTAGGGAACAATGACGGATATGTTGGACTTGGCCAAGCAAAGGGAAAGGAAGTTGGTCCAAGTATACGAAAGGCCATAGAGAATGCAAAAGTAAATGTGATAGGGATTAGGAGAGGATGCGGGTCATGGGAATGTGGCTGTGGAAAACCCCATACCGTACCATTTGCCATAACAGGAAAAAGCGGATCTGTTGAAATAACATTTAAACCTGCCCCACAAGGAATTGGCCTTGCAACTGGGGATGTGGCTAAAAAGATACTTAGACTAGCCGGAATAAAAGATTGCTGGACATTCACAAATGGAAAAACAAAAACTACAGTAAACTATGCAAAAGCTGTTTTTGATGCATTGCAAAAAAATACACAAATGAGAGTTATGAAAGGTGAGATCGCAAATATCGGCATACTATCTGGAAGCGTAGGCCCTACTACTCCAGAGGAAGCACAAATAAAGCCTTCAGAGGAGGCAGAATAACATGGTTTTTGCAGTAGTGAGAGTTAGAGGAACAGTAAACATAAAGCCAGACATTAAACGTACTTTGCAATTGCTCCAATTAACTAAAATCAACCATTGTGTACTGGTAAAGGAAAATGCAAATATGAAAGGTATGCTACAAGTAGCAAAAGACTATGTTACTTGGGGCGAAGTAGACAAAGACAATCTGTCGAAACTTATACGTATAAGGGGCAAACTAGCAGGAGACAAAGAAATAACTGAAGAGTATATCAAATCTGCTACATCCCACAGCAGCATAGAAAAACTCTCCCAAGAAATTATAGACAACAAATTCAAATATAAGGACATTCCAGATGTTAAACCAATCTTTCGACTTAACCCCCCTAAAAGAGGATACGAGGGCATCAAAAGATCATTTACCAATAAAGGGGCATTAGGATATCGGGGGAAAGAGATAAACAAGTTAATTGGCAGAATGATATAAAAAGATTTGAATATTTCAAAAGATTTTTATATTGAATCTGTCTTGCTAAATCCCAGAGGGGAAAGAGATATGGAAGAAGTGTTGTATGGCATAGAAATACACAAAGGCGAGGGAAAATATCTAGGGAAACTATTTTCAGATGCCGATGGCGTTAAAGAATTTAGAAATGATCACTTGGATCAGTTGCTGAGAGATATGACTATAGACATGCAACTTGCTCTTGAGGAGTTTTCAAACCGCTCCAGTGAGTTCACTGAATCCCAAGGAGTTTGAAAAGGAAGCCAAGGGTAATCTTTTTAAATGTTTCTGGTATTTGGTGCTTCTACTAAATCCAGATATGGAGGATAAATTTGAAATACACTCGATTCGAAAAGGCACGTATAATTGGTGCTAGGGCATTACAAATATCTATGGGGGCACCCTCATTAATTAAAATACCAAAGGACGTTATTTTCCCCATTGATATAGCCATGCTTGAATTCAAGGAAGATGCAATACCAATTACAGTTAAAAGAGCCGAGGAACAAGTATAGTTTAAGGAGAAAATCATATGACTATAACCAAAGATCAGCAGGAAGAAGACGTTAAAAAAGATGAAGAGATGATGGCATCCGAAGAGACATATATGACTTCTGGCGTCCATATCGGAACAAGGCAGAAAACGGCAGATATGATGAAGTACATATACAAGGTTAGAAATGATGGATTATATATCATCGATGTAAACGAAACTGATAAGAAAATAAATATTGCTGCGAAGTTTCTTGCCAAATATAATCCTGATAATGTTTTAGTCGTGTCTGTACGCCAGTATGGACAAAAACCCATCAGAAAATTGTCTGAATATACGGGAATAAAAGTCTTGGATGGGCGTTTCAGACCAGGCACGCTAACAAATCCCAGTGCCAAAGGATTCCTCGAACCTGAACTGATAATTGTGACTGATCCGCTTGCTGATGCACAGGCATTACATGAATCAAAAAACATTGGCATTCCAGTTGTGGGATTATGTGATACCAACAACGAACTGAAATACCTTGACATAGTGATACCAACAAACAACAAGGGAAGACGTGCATTAGCCCTTGTATATTGGCTTTTAGCCAGAGCCATAATGAAAGAGCAAGGCAAGATAAAATCCTATGATGATTTTAAGCCTACAGTAGAAGACTTTGAAGCCGAACTTTAAATAAAGCTTCTAATGTTTTTATAAATAGCATCAACGTAATTGTTGATTTGAGGGGCTATAATTTGCAAGTAAAAGTAAACGACAACATCATACTTGTGGGAACCGCACATATCTCCAAAGATAGTGTTAACGAAGTTAAACAGGTTATAGAGGAGCATAAACCCGATATTGTAGCAGTGGAACTATGTAAAAGACGCCATGATGCCATTACGAATAAGGACTCCTGGGAAAATAAGCCAGTTACGACTCTTTTAAAAGGAAATAATGCATATTTTATGCTTGCTCAGACTTTTTTATCATCCATTCAGCGTAAACTTGGAAAGGAATACGGAGTTGAACCTGGTTCTGAGATGATTGCAGCAATGGATGAGGCAAAGAAGCATAACATAGATGTTGCACTTGTAGATAGAGACATATCGGTGACTCTAAAAAGAGCTTGGAAAAAAATGGGCATTAGAGAAAAATTTCGATTGACATGGGAATTCCTAAAGGCAATTTTGGGATATGATGAAGAAGAGATGGAAGAGCTTGATCTAAAAGAAATCATGGATCAAGATGTAATCTCTACTATGATGGAAGAATTCGGCAAGATCGCACCAAGTGTAGCCACTGTACTCATTCATGAGAGAGATAAATATATAGCCAAAAAAATTCTTGATGAAAGTAAGAAGGGGAAGGTCGTAGCTGTAGTAGGCGCAGGTCACATTCAAGGTATCAAAAAACACTTGGAAAAGAAAGAATTGAATGTCGATTTAAAGGAACTGGAATATGTCCCTAGTAAACGTTTTAGCGTATTGAAAACCGTTGGCTATGCCATACCTGTTGTTTTTGCAGCATTAATCGTTTATATTATGATAACAGGAGGATTAGGAAAAGGATTGGATGCATTAAAATGGTGGTTTTTAATCAATGGCACTTTCTCAGCAATCGGAACTGCAATTGCTAGAGGGCACCCTCTTTCCATAGCAACTGCCTTTATAGCTGCTCCCATCACCTCATTAAACCCCACAATAGCCGCTGGATGGGTTGCAGGGTACGTAGAAGCAAAATTGAGAACACCTGTTATAAAGGATTTTAAAGGTTTAAGCAAAGTCGATAGCTTACGTGATTTCTGGAACAACAGAGTGATTAGACTACTAATGGTTGTAGCGTTAGCAAACGTGGGAAGTATGATTGGTACATTCGTAGCTTTACCCTATCTTGCAAGCCTCGGGTTTTCAGTTTAGATATATTTCTTCAAAACATTCATAAAGATGATACCAGTTAATCGAAAAAGTAATATGGCTGAAGAGAGGAAAATCCACACATCATTTCATGATATATCTCCTAGGGAATACATGTATTTCCCAAAGGGAACTATTGAAATGGGGAAACCAGGACAATTTAGCCGAACAGAAATTATCCATTTGCTCATATCGATGGGAGTGCTGACAATAGCATTTTCATTTGCTCTTACAAAGAATAACCTAATCAATGGTCTTTTTTTAGGAGAATTTAAATTTAATAAACTGCCATTTGGTATGATGTTGTCGTTTTTAGGTGTTGTAACTGCATTTTTTGTTCATGAACTCTCTCACAAATTTATTGCTCAGAAGTATGGACTTTGGTCCGAATTCAGAATGTATCCTCGGGGCTTAGGCTTGGCACTATTGCTTGGAGTTTGTACCCCCTTTGTCTTTGCAGCTCCTGGAGCAGTCATGTTTAGAGGAAAGGTAAGAGATTTTGAAATGGGACAGATAGCAGTTGCAGGCCCTCTGGCCAACATAGTAATTGCTGCGATAACACTTCCACTCTACCTTTTTGTTTTCTATGAAACACCAATGGGTCAAATCATAGGATTTGTTTGTCTAATCAATTCAGTATTGGCAACCTTTAATTTGCTACCACTTGGCCCACTTGACGGTATCAAAATAATAAGATGGGATGTTAATGTTTGGATCATATCTCTTATAACTGCAATTACTCTAATGATGATCATATTCATTCGTTTCACTGTGTCTTCTTAACCCAACTGACTTTATTTCTAAATTTCTTTCTCTGTTTTTCCTGTTTGCGTTTAATTTTAAGAAGACCTTTTTCCTTTCTACTTTTTTTCTTTATTGGTAGTTGAATAGTTTTTTTTCTTTTTTCTTCTTTATTTTGACCTTTGGACTGCATATCTTTTGGTTCTTTTTCCTTCGGCTTTTCTTCAGTTGTTTTTGTTTTTTCTTTTTTTACCAATTTACCAAGGAATGTTGTAAAACGATTTTTCTCTTCCTTTGAGGCACTTTCAATCTTAGTTCCTGACAGTCCAGATTTTGTCTTTTTCTCTTTCTTTGTCTTCTCAGCTTTCTTCAGTGGTTCCTTTGCAACTTGTTTCGCAGTTTTTTTATCTTTTGCCAATTTCTTAAAAAAATCTGATAAAAATCCACCTTTTGAATCCGATTCCTTACCCATGTCTTCACGATAATTGTTATACCACAACAACGCAGACTCGTATTCGTCTTTCATCATTTGACGGATTTTATTATACTCCTCTTTGTCTTTTTCTTTTAACTCACTTAAATATTTTTTCTCAGCAGGAATATTCCAAGATTTCTCAGGTTTTCTGAAAAATTTTTCTAATTTGCGACGTTGATTAAAATAAAAAATGATTGCAACTAAACAAATTGGTATTGCAATAATTCCAGTATAAAAAATAATTATTGGAGAAACAAACACACCTCGAGTTATAATGGTAATATTTTCATTAAATATTGTATAAGGGTCATAAATTGAATATGCCTCTAAATTAATCTTACGAGCCGTTCCTGGATCGTTAAAAAGATGGGGGGATGCAATACCTATATATGTTGTTTTTGTTTCACCAGGATCTAATGTTATTGCTGGTGGTGGAGATATTATTAAATCTTTATCTGAATTATTATTTATTTGAAAATTATAAGAATCAATATGACTCCCTAAATTCTCTATCTCAATAGGTATCATTTTCAATTCATCTGGGCCCATTGTAGTACTCGACACGGGTTTTATTTCTACAAGATGAAAACGATTCAACTTTACAATAATGTCAACGTACCGTGTACTCTCTAAAATTCTTTTTCCACTATAAAGTTTACCAAAAGGATTAGATCCACTTATTGAAGCAATAAACCAAGATATTGTAATCGGACTAAGTCGGTGTCCTTTGGCAGGTAAAAATAGATTTCCAAATGTTTGATATTTCGTGACATTAACTCGTAAAATAATATTTTCAGGTAAAGCAATATCCTTTAGAATGTTAGAGGTTATTTTAAGTTCAGTTTCCAATTCTCCATCCTGCATAGTTTCTAAATTTTGTGGTTTAAAATGAGGTATAAATGTATCTTTGGGAAGATAATCTGGAATTTCAAGAGAAAATTCAAAATCTTGTGAAATAAAAAGACTATCTCTCGGAAAAAGTGATTCATCCATTAAAGATATATATTCACCCGTGTCATCATCAATACCGGCAATGGTTATTGTTGTTTGTTCTAAAAATTGAATATCAATTACATTCGGTTCTGCAATAAATGTATGCGGTTCTTCAAATCTCAAAACATAAAAATTTGTGCCTAAGACATTCCGTAGAACGTAAAAGGGGAATAAAAAAATTATATCCTTTATGTTTGCATCAGGAGGTAAAGGAAATCCTAAAAATTGCTTTCCAGAGTCATCTGTCGAGCTAGAATCCAGGACCGTTTCTTCATCTGAATAAGCTAATATACTTGGCATTACAGAGCTGAGAACCATCGAAAAAATGACAACAAAACAGATGAAATTTTTTTTCATCTTGCATCTCCCCTTTTTCCACCTTGTATATTTCTTTTTATTTTCTTTTTTCGGATAATAATGGAAATGCTACTTAGGCCAACAAGAACATAGAATAACTCAAATCCTGGTGTTGAAAATCCTTTATTTTGAACAATAAATGAAACGTTGTACTTCTCCCCTTTTATTGATTGATTATTAAATAAGGATGGTGTAAAGGATATTTGAATCTTTTTTATTTCATTATGATAACCAAATGCATAGGAAGGGCGAACTTGAAGGGAAATTGTCTTCTTTGGATTGTCTCCAATCGATGGGGTACCTAATACTGTTTCATTAGGAATGGTAACAGTCCATCCTTCCGGGATATCTAATATTTCACTCTGGATTACTGTCTTTGCATTACCAAGATTTTCAATCTCAATGTCAAAATGAGTTGTGTCAAGAGGTCCAATGTTTTGAACAGTGTCCTCTTTTGTATTTATGTTCAATAATGGATAATAACCTGGAATAAATGAAATATTTGTATAAAATGATCCGCCAAGTAATGCCCCAACTCTTTCAACTGTTGCATTGATAGTAATACTACCCTGTGCCATGGCATGAGCATCTTTATCAATTTTCAAAATTAGAGAAACATTCTGAATTGTACCTTCTGTAGTACCAACTTTTTTAATAAAATTTGGTGAAAGTGAAACCTCACACCAGTCGGGTTTCTGATCAATAGACAAATCAATAAAAGCAGGAGTATTCAAATATGCTCTGTATACATATTCCGCCCAAACTCCCTTCACATAATAATTAATCGAAACTGGAATTTGCTTTACTCTGTCAACCGGAAGAAATGGATCATTAGCAATTTTTCCATCATATTCTATTTCTATAATACTACTGCACCCATAAAACTCTAATAAAGATAAAGCATTGACACTACTTGTAAAAGTAGAAAACACACAACTAAATAAAACTAGAAATATGGCAATTCGGATGGCAACGAACAATTTCTTTTTCATTTTTAATTCCACCAAATACATATTATATATTGGAATGTAACATATATTAGATTATCTTAATATATAAATATTTTTAAATTTTCATTTATACTTATGTATATAAGATTTTTAAAGTACTATTCACATACCATGTATATCATATAAAGGAATGTATTAATTGTACACATGTATAAAAGAAAGTGTACTATAATATTCCCCCAATAAAGACCGGAAATATATTTATTTGTGGGTGGTTTTCTTTTTTAGCATTATAGCCATTCCCACTATTGCAACCATTATAAAAGTAGCCTCAAAACCCGGAGTTGAAAAACCTCTGTTCTGGATGACGAATTGATGCTGATATATTGGAGTGGTTAAATTTGTACCATGGGCATAATATTGTCCCTGTATCGCAACAGTGATTTGTTCCTTTGTATTATGGTAACCAAATTCATATGGAGGTTGAACAGTAAGAGTAACAGTACTCTTTGGATTTCCGCCAGAAATAGCTGAGGAGATTATCGTACTAGCTGGAATTGTGGCGGCCCAACCATCTGGCACATCTTCTACCCAAAATCTGAATTCAGTTTCTGCATTTCCTAAATTTTCAAGATCTATAACAAATTCTCCAATTGATCCAGGAGACACTTCTAAAAATGTCTTCCGTGGAGTAGCATCAATAATTGGCAAATATGCTGGTGTAAAAGAAATTTCTGCAGTTTTTGAAACATCCTCTACCAATCCAAGCGACCCAGGGACGCCCGCATCCATTTTAATAACTATTTTAACAGGTAAATGTGCCGGAGCATTTTCACTAAATGATATATGGACATATGCTTTCTCTGGTGTCCCCCATGTAGAAGAAATTTGTGGTGAAACAACATTTGGCGTTATCATAGCAGTAGCCCAATCCGGTGTACTTTCCACAGATAAATCAACAGTTGCCGATGTCCTTCCCAGAAGTATTTTCTGATACATATTTGCAAAAACTCCTTGGATTTGAGTGGAAATTTCTATTTCAATTATTGTTTCCCCTTGCAGGGGAACAACTTTATCACTAGCTGCTTGAGCATCATAATTCATTTTTACATCTATTTGTGTTTTTAACAAACCTGGAGCAGGTACTGAAGGAATAATTAAAACAGATATAATAAAGAGAAGAATAATCAATATACTTACTTTTTTTCCTCTAAATTTTCTAACCATATTTTTTCACCATTTTGTATTTTCCCACTAGACTATTTAGCTTTCGGCATATTTAAACATTGTTGTACATTTCTTATGCTCGTACAACTTTAGTCATAGTATGATAATATATAACTTTCATTATATAAAAGCGTTTTCTTTTATATATGTTTTCCTTCAAAACAAAGGGAGCATATATTTATGAAATTACCATTGGATCGTAGGGATAATGCAACTCAATATTAATCGAATATGACGGACCAATCTTAGAATAATAAGAAGGCGTAAAAACAAGTTCTATTGATTATGTTCCCTGAAAATTTTTTGGTGATTCTAAAGATAACACCATTTGCTCTGTTTCATGCACTTCAATAAGAACATTACGAGGAAAAAGCAATAGAACTAACAAGTAAAATTCCCAATACGATACCTACCATAAAAACCATAAAAGTTTTAATCATATTTTCCACTTTTAAACTTTAATTTTATGGGCGTAACGAATCGTAAATTATGCATGCAAGAAATAGTAGCTATTCTTTACTCAATAACGTCGATTTCCGAATTTTCATCTTCAGTTTTTTCTTCTTTCTTCCTAGTGACAACCCTCTCCGGAAAATGAGACAGAATAACTATATCACCAACAGCATTGACCCACCTATAAGGAACAGCCACATCAACAGTGCCTTCAACCAACGAAGGATTAGTATTGGTCACCAGAAGACTGCTAACACATTTTTCATCCATGTCTAAGAAAACATTGCTAACATGTCCCACATATGTTCCTTCACGAGTATAAACAGGCAGCTTAAGAAAAGATGTAACTTCCTCAGCCTCAACCTTCGTTTCTTTTTCCATCATGTAACCAAAATACATTTTCCGGTATTAAAATGTGATGGTGGAATAAGCGAAATCTTTTTTGTGTTTGGCTGCATTTTGTATATTTAATGAAAACAAAAAACGAGAAAAATAATTACTATGATGTTCTTAGTGAACTTGATAGATATAGGAAGAAAGATTTTACATTCTCTAGTGGACACATACTTGGCTCCATGTGCACACAACCACATGCAATTGCAAAAGAGGGGCACATCAAATTTTTAGAATCAAATTTGGGCGATCCTGAGATGTTTCCTGGAACAAAAGAAATCGAATCTCGACTAATAACGTTTATTTCAGATTTACTACACGCACCAAAATCGGCAGCAGGACAGATAGTAAGCGGCGGTACAGAAGGAAACATAACTGCTATGTGGCTCGCGAAACGATTGACTGGAAAAAAAGAGATTATACTCCCAAAGAGCGCTCATTTCTCTTTCCAAAAAATCGCATCACTCATGAATATGAAACTTATCTCTATACCATTAAACGAAAAGTATCACATGGACATTACAAAAATCAAAGGCAAAATAAGTGATAATACTGCTGCAGTTTTGGGAATTGCAGGTTCAACAGAATTGGGAACCATTGATCCCATTCCAGAATTAAGTGAAATCTGCATAGATGAAAACATATTTTTTCATGTCGATGCTGCCTTTGGTGGCTTTGCGATACCTTTCTTGAAAGAGCTTGGCTATAATGTACCAGATTTTGACTTCAAATTAAAAGGTGTAAGTACAATCTCAATAGATGCCCACAAAATGGGTTATTCAACTATCCCCTTAGGAGTACTTGTTACAAGGAATGAAAAATGGTTAGAAAAAATAAGCGTAGAATCACATTGTATCAATAGCAAAAGACAGACAGGCATCCTAGGGACGAGGTCTGGTGGCCCAGTTGCTGCTGCATATGCCGTTGCAAGATATCTTGGCAGAGATGGCTATAAAAAAGTGGTTGAAAACTGTATGAAGACTACAAGATATGCAGAGGAAAGAATAATGGAGATGGGATTACCATTAGTCATCAAACCTACGATGAATGTACTTGGCGTAAAGATAAAAAAACTATCAGAAGTTGTAAACAATCTATCAGAAGAGGGCTGGAGAGTGAACAAAATAGATCACCTCTCATGCATTCGTATTGTTGTAATGCCACAGATAACAAAAAAGATTATAGATGAATTCATTCCAGTATTCAGAAAAACTTGTAAAGAAGTGGGAGAAATATGAGCTTAGAGCACCTGAAAAAATCATTAGAAGAAGCACCAATTGTAAAAAAGGGAGAATATAACTATGTTATCCATCCAATAACCGATGGTGTACCCGAAATAAAGCCAGAGCTTTTAAAAGAAGTCACCCGGGAAATGCAAAAGATTATAGAAAACTGTGGACAAATAGATAAAATCGTAACAATAGAGGCAATGGGAATTCCACTTGCCACAACATTGTCATTGAGCATGAACATTCCCTTTACCATAATAAGAAAAAGGCAATATGGCCTTCCCGGTGAAGTCAGCGTAGAACAAACAACAGGCTATTCGAAATCAAAATTGTATCTAAATGGCCTTAAAAAGAGAGATAAAATCGTTATTGTTGATGATGTGCTAAGTACAGGCGGAACTCTAAGAGCAGTGCTTTCATCTCTTAAAACAATTGGCGTAATTGTCAAAGGGGTCGTTATAGCTGTAGATAAAGGCAATACAGCGAAAAAAATTATGGATGAAACTAAAGTAGCCATTCATACTATTGCCAACATTGAAGTGGCCAATGGCAAGGTTATTGTAAAAGATATATAGGAAAGTATTTCAACATTCAGATCGTATAAGACAAGAGGATAAATATGGTAGAAAAAGTAGCTCAACATACACATTGCCAGATATGTGGTAAGGCCATTCCACTTACAGAAACGTTTTGTTCAGAAGAATGTAAAGAAAAATATCAGGCCATGGTAAAAAAGAGAAAACTGATTGTGTATGTGATGTATGCTTCGGTATTCTTTATCTTGGCACTATTTTTGGTGACAAGCATGACCAACTGAGAGCATCTTTAAGACTACAAAGTTTAGTACCGTACAGGATATTTTAAAGAAAATCAGTTATGTAAGAATTATGTTTTCATCATTCAGCGAGCTCTTCTTGAAGATCTATAACCATCTCAGTAAGCACATCTTCAAAAACTTGATGGCGATACTCTCTGGTCGAACCATCTGGTAAGTGAACTCTCGCTACAAATTCCTGCCCGTCTTTTACTATCTCAATATGACAAACCGTTTCCATTACAGCCCCTATCCAATTTTTACCCGAATTCATCAAGCGTATTTATATTTTTTGTGGATAAGATTAATGGAACCCTCTACGATATATGGCATGAGGGTAAAATAATGAGCATTAGGGAAGCTACAGTTGCAGGAAGTTTTTATGCTGGCACAAAAAGCAGTCTTTTACAACAAATTGAGGATAGTTTCACAAAAGGTTACGGACCGGGCAAACTTCCTGAAAATAAAAAAGGAGCGGGTTCATTGAAAGGTGTTGTTGTCCCACATGCAGGCATTCCCTTTTCGGGAGCAATAGCTGCACATTCCTATCTTGCTATTGCAGAGGATGGCTTTGCCGATGCTTTCATCGTCATGGGTCCAAACCATCGAGGTGTTGGGTCGGGCGTTGCACTTTATCCTGAAGGGAAATGGGAAACACCGTTAGGAGACATTGTAATGGATGCTACACTCATAGAAAAACTTGCTGGAGGCATTATCGACATTAATGAAGCATCTCACCCATTTGGAGAAAACAGTATTGAAGTTCAAATGCCTTTTTTACAGTATATTGGAAGGAAGAAAAAGTTTTCAGTCGCTCTCATTTCAATGGCAACGCAAGATTTCGAAACAGCCAATGAGATTGGAAAAATAATAGCAGACGTAATACAAAATGATGACAGGAGGGTTATGATAATTGCAAGCAGCGATTTTTCTCACGAGGGGGGTGCATATGGTAGATTACCTCCAAATGGCCTTACTGCCGATGAATATGCAAGAAAACAAGATCAACTTGCCATAGCCAAAATTCTTAAATTGGATCCGAAAGGGTTAATCTCCACTGTTTACGACAATAATATTTCCATGTGCGGCTATGGTCCTGTTGCTGCATTACTTGTCGCAGCGAAAAAGCTTGGCGCTACAAAAGCAGAATTGCTTAAATACATAACATCTAATGATGTGCATCCTGGTAGCTTCTGTGTAGGCTACGGATCCTTTAACATACACTAGGTGAACAAATGAATAAAGAACCTGTAGAAGACATTTCAATTACAAACAGTACAAGTTTAAATAAATTGATAAAAGAATTGTACAAGTCAGGTGGCTTTACGGCAAAAAAGGCTGCTGTCGGTGTTGACATTCTTGAAAAGATGATCAAAGAAAAGGATTGCGTACGCTTTCTTTCTTTTCCGGCATGCATATGTTCAACTGGAACTCGAGGAGTCATAAAAGATATGTTAAAACATAATTTGTTTGATGTAGTTATCACGACTTCTGGAACATTAGATCATGATCTAGCAAGGGTTTGGAAAGACTATTATCATGGCTCTTTTATGGCAGACGATAAAGAACTCCACAAAGAAGGTGTCAATCGGTTAGGCAACATCTTCATACCTAACGAATGTTATGGAGAGATACTAGAAAAAAAGATGCAGCCCATTTTGGCTGAATTATGCGAAACAAAGAAAAAGTGGTCAACAAAAGAGCTAGTATGGGAATTTGGAAAACGACTCGAAAAAGAGAAGAATGGAAAAGATTCAATTATATACTGGGCATGGAAAAACAAGATTCCAATGTATATCCCTGGAATTACAGACGGTGCCTTTGGCTCTCATCTTTGGATGTATTATCAGGAGCACAGAGATTTTACTATTGACCTATTGAAAGATGAGCAGGAAATTTCTGACATTATATTTGATGCAGAGAGAAGTGGAGCATTTATCATCGGTGGCGGTATTTCTAAACACCACACCATCTGGTGGAATCAGTATAAGGGTGGATTAGATTATGCAGTTTATATTACAACTGCCGTAGAATATGACGGAAGTCTCAGTGGTGCCCAAACAAGAGAGGGCATATCCTGGGGAAAAATCAAGGAAAAAGCAGATAATGTGACTATAGAAGGAGATGCAACTGTTTTTATGCCTCTGATGATCGGCGCACTCTTTGAAAGATTATTGCCAAAATAGTGCCTTCATGGCAAATCTAGTATTTTTAGGCAAATCTGGCTGTTTTTTTCCTTCATACAGATCAATTGCCGATTTGACATAAACGTTTACTATCTCGCCAAAAAACCATCTGCCATAATCCACATCTGCTCTAGCAGGACTGCCAACATAACCATCCTTTAAACCTAATTGTTTAAACGTTTTCCCAAGAACACTTGGCGACTGTAAATCCCGATAGATGCTTTGTAATTTTTTATAAGACTCGTCAACAAGGTATGGATACTGGTATTTCATAAGTGAAGTTTCCCTAAAACCTGCATGTACCTCTTTACTTGTATCAAAACCTAATTTTGGCTCTCTTTTTTCCACTTCATTATTAAAAAAATATGGGCCCCATGGTTCACATACTCTCATATCATATTTCATCATTAACCGTTTCATGGCCGAATATATGCCTTTAAGATGTGCTACGGCCATATGGGCTGTAGATATCACCATAAACTTGAATCCATGTCTAGCAAGAGCTGATCCAACACTGTAAACTATCTCTCTAACTACCTTGCTGCTGACAGAAATACTTCCAGGGAAATCAGTATTAAACTTACATGAGCCCACTGGAATTGCAGGCAGTAGAACATAGGTTAGTTCCGGCTTTTTCTTATTCAAAATTTTAATTGCCTCTGTGGCGGTGTCCTTTGCTGTTAAAAAATCTGTTCCAACAGGTAAATGCGGACCGTGTTCTTCTAATGGACTTATCGGCAAAAAGAAAATTGTTTTGTCCTTATTTAATTCTTCAATCTGTTTCCAACTAAGCTCATCCAGTTTGGTCACTTTAGTTCTGTGCTTAACAGCACTTTTTTTTGATTTCATGTAGTTGTAGTCACCTCACACCCATCCTCCTTTACAATAACGGTGTGCTCTTTTTGTGTAACAATACCTCCGTTTTGTTCAATGAGTTGAGGATAATGTGTTATGAGCCCTAAAAAAGAAAGCCTTCTTAATGACATATTTATATCGTTTGACATATCTTTACACCACCGTTGTGCAAACGGAAGCGTTCTAAATCTGGCCCGCATCTTGTTGAACAAAATCTTAGATCTATTATCTCTAACAAACCTCAATTTAATAGGTGATTCTAGCATGTAAATGTTGCTTCCTTTCTCTGAAATAACATGACCAGATCCATTGGTTGCAAATGGTTCAATAGCTATTGCATCTCCTACCTTAGGTTTAACTCGGCTAACCATGTTTGAAACACTAGGAACAGACATACCGGAATGAAGTTCATACCGTTCTAAACTATGGCCTGTGAGATTATCAATTGGACTATAACCATACGATTTGATGGTCTCCTCTACAGTTTTGCCGATTTCAGAAAGGTTAATACCCCCACTCATCAAATCTATCGCAGCATCCAACGCATCCGCTGATGCTTTGATCATATCGTCATATTCGTGTGTTTCAACCTCAATAGTTATTGCAGTATCTGCAATATATCCGTCAACATGTGAACCTACGTCTAATTTTACAACATCCCCTCTCTTGAAAACTAGTTTATCATCGTTTCTTGGACTATAATGGGCAGCACGTTCATTTATGGAAATATTTACTGGAAATGAAAGAGATGCGCCACTTTTTAGTATTTTTGATTCTACCCATTCAGCAATCTCTAAAAAACTGACCCCTGGTTTTATTAACTCTGCACCAGCATCCCTTGCTTCTGCTGCAATTTTCCCAGCATGAAGGTATTTTTCATAAACATCATCATCCATCTTTTTAAATCACCGCCAAGATATTGTGTTTTGATATGGCACCTTCACGGATTATTTTTGGCCGCTCATAAGTAACGTCAACAATAGTAGATGGTCTACCCTGCAATATGCCGTAATCCAAATAAACCGCCACATCATCTTCTCTAACCTGCATGTTTATATCCCTTATAATACCCGGTGTTTCCATGCCATGAACATTTGCACTTGTGACAGTGAGCGGACCAAATTTGGAGAGCAATTCCAGGGCAACAGTATTGTCAGGTATTCTAATAGCGATCTTGCTCATACGGCTGGTAACAATATCTGGAATGGTACTTCTCTTATTCAAAATTAGAGTTAAAGAACCTGGCAGGAAATGTTTAGCCAATTTTCTAGCATTATCATTTACAAAGGCAATTCTTTTGATATCAGTAAAATTTGATACTGCTACAGGTAAAGGACTGTCAAATGGTCTTTTTTTGATTTCAAAAACTTTTCTCACTGCACCTTCATTATAGATGTCGGCTCCAAAAGCGTACAACGTATCAGTAGGGTAAACCACAATACGCCCGTTCTGCAACGCTTCAATGGCTTCAGACAGTTTATTTCTCTGCATATCTATTTATCTTCTGTCTTTATAAAATCACCCAATGTAAGACTGTTAGGATGAGAACCACCTGAATTAGTAGAAACTTTTTTCACCTCTTCAAAAAGAGAAATAGACAGGTTTTTCTCCAGCTTCTCAGCAATTTTATCAGGGGGCCTTAAATCGCTATTCTCAATTTTGGCAATAGTAATTGTACGTTCACCGATATTAAAGCCAAGCTGTTCCCTACTGAGGCCTTTCTTTTTCCTAGCAGTTCTAATTAGATCACCCCAGTTAGATACTAGTTCTCTATCCATGCCCTCATAAACATCTTTTTCCTTGGGACGCCGAATTCTTGTCAAGATAGACCTTTGGATATTGGTAGTAGCAGTAACAGTAGCCTCCTTTATAGCACGACCATGCTTCATGCAATCGGGGCATAGCATCATTCTAACACCATCAACATCGGCAGGTCTACACTTAGAAGACTCATTACCACAAAGCTCACATTGCATGTTTATCATCTCCCAAATAACTGACTTATATCAATCCAGCCTTTTGCAAAGCCATCAAATCTTCAGTACTAAGCTTCTCACCACGCTTGAATTTTTCAAATATTTCATCTGCTTCCCTATGCGCAGTTGCAACCTCTACAGTTTTCTTGTTCTTACGTTTTACATCGTGCGCAGTAGAGAGCTCTCGCTCCAACTCATGAATTTTGTCAACATGGCTGATAAATTCCTTATGAACCTCATCAGCCTGAATTTTCGTATTTACAATCCTGTTCTGAGTTTCATGAACTCTCCTAACAGAGTTGTCCAGCTGTCTAATCAAACGAATCATAGCATCATGTTCTTCCTGGGCCCTCATGGCAAGCTTCTCTACAGTATCGTGTAGTTTTTCAGCCTTCTGCTTAATACTTTTTTCTTCCTCTATGGCCTTTTTAAGTTTAGGATCTTTGTTTAGCATATCCTCTTGTTTCTTGATCTCAGCATATAACTCTGAGATAAGCTCTATAACTTTCTTCTCCTTACGCAAGGACATAGGTTTCGTCATCTGCTCATCTTCCAAAGTTCTAAGTTGTTTCCTAAGTTCATTTAAGTTTGTCCCTGAGGCAGCTGACTGTGCTCTTTCCAATTCCCTAATCTTTCTCTTGGTTTCACCTAAACTCATATTAAACTTATTTCTCTGCTCCTTAGCATGTTGGACTCTTTCATTTAAGTCATCTCTGTCCTTCTTATGTTGAGATATATTGTTCCTCATACTTCGAATAGCAGAGTTCAGCGAATCCCTATCATCGGCAAGTCTTTTTGATTTTAGATGCAAGTTGTTTCTTTTTTCTTTTAATTCATTGGCTTTCTCTTGGAATTCGTCCTTTTTCATTTTTAAGTTGTCTATTGTATCGCCCATTCCAAACCTCGAAAGATATTAACCTGTAGCATTATGTGAAATATAAGGTATTTATTAAGTATTTCGAAAGATAATAGATTCTGTACAATTTTTCGATAAATATAGCTACCCCTGTAAAATTAACATGCGGCTAATTGACAATCTCCTTATATATGTTTCTCCATTTTTGAGCCCCTCACCTCCACACATTGGGGCTGAACTCCATTGCAAAAAACGTAATGTATATACACCAGATGTTCATTTCAAAAAATGGTTTTCTAAAATGATAAACACATTAGAGCAATTTGGTCGGAATGCAGGAAAAGTATGGGAAATGCTTAATGCAAACGGTTCTCTCGCAGAGGCAGAATTGATAGAAGCAACTAGTCTAAGACCTTATGAATTTCATATTGCAGTTGGTTGGCTGGCAAAGGAAAATAAGATACGAAAAGATGGCAAATTTTACCAACTTGATGAAACTAATTTGAACAGTAAGATTGGAGAAGATGCTGGTAAAATATGGAACGTGCTTTATGCAAAAGGAGAAAACGATATAGTGCACATCTCAAAATTGACACAAATCGAAGAGATGGACACCTACTTAGCCATTGGATGGTTGGCTAGAGAAAATAAAATTCAACTTAATATGGAAGAGTTGCAGTATCAAATAAAATCCATTTTGAGTAAATCATAGCGCCGGGAAAAATCTGGTTAACATATGATCTTTCATTTTTGATTGAGAAGTCAATCACTTTGATTTTCTTATCAAAAAGAACCAAGTATAAATTGGTCAATTTTATTAACTCCCCTTATATTCCAGTTGGAGATAGTGATATAATATGGATTCATTTCTCAAAAGAGAATGTGATTTGGAATTCTTCCATAACAATGGTTTCAAAAGAAAGCAATGTACATCTTGTGGAGCATGCTTCTGGACATTAGATGCTAATGCAAAAACCTGTGGAGATCAACCCTGCGTACCCTTTAGTTTTATTGGAGAGCCTCTTGGAAAAAAGCCATTATCCCTTGGAGAGGTACGTGAAAGTTTTCTATCTTTTTTTGAAAAAAATAATCATTCAAGACTTAATTATCCTGTAACAGGAGAACGCTACCCAGTTGTTGCAAGATGGCGTTCTGATATATATCTCACAATAGCATCTATTGCCGATTTTCAACCACACATAACGTCTGGAAACGTTCCACCACCAGCAAATCCATTAGTTATATCGCAACCATGCATAAGACTTAATGATCTTGGAGAAGTAGGCAAAAGTGGCCGCCATCTAACCATATTTGAAATGATGGGACATCACGCCTTCAACAAGAATACAGACGAAATTTATTGGAAGGAAGATACCGTCAGATATTGTGATGAGTTCTTCGTAAAAAACATTGGAATTCCAAGAGAAGCAATCACATATAAAGAACAGCTTTGGGATGGAGGAGGAAATGCAGGTCCCTGTCTTGAGGTACTTGCAGGCGGACTGGAGATAGCAACGCTTGTCTTTATGAACATGAAAAGGGATGAAAATGGTAAATTCGCTATAAAAGGAGAAAAATATGCGCAAAATCCGCTAAATATAGTTGATACGGGCTATGGCCTGGAACGAATAGCGTGGATTTCTCAAGGAACTGAAACCGTTTATGAAACTGTGTTACCGAAAATCATAAGCTGGTTAGATGATCATGCAGGAGATAACTCTGACAAGGTAAGTATCTATTCATTGGCCGACCATTCAAAATGCCTTGCATTTATGCTTGGAGATGGGATTGTACCTTCAAATGTCAAAGCAGGATATCTTGCTAGATTAATTATTCGGAGATCACTTCGTTTTATTGAAAAACTGAAACTGGATACACCTCTAAAAGAACTTGTAAACATGCAATTAAACATTCTTGGAAAGGAGTTTCCTTCATTAAAAGAAAGGAAACATCAAATTGATGAAATCTTGGATATCGAAACAAGAAAATTCTCAGAAACTCTTTCTAAAGGTGAAGGGTTAGTAAAAAGGATATTAAAAGAGAAAGAAACTATCGACAAAAAAGAGCTTATTACTCTATATGATACCTACGGTATGCCTCCAGACATTGTAAAAAATATTGCTAAGATGGAAGGGATAAACGTAGAGATTCCTAAGAATTTTGACTCAATGATAGCAGAACTGCATTCACACGAGGAAAAAGAGGAAATAAAGGAAGAGATAAGACAAAATCTTCCGAGAACTATACGCTTGTATTACAAAGACCACTACACAAAGGAATTTGATGCAGAGGTGATGTGGAAAAACAATACAGACAATGGAACTGAACTCATCTTTGATAAAACTGCATTTTATCCAGAGGGAGGAGGTCAACTTGGAGACATAGGAACGATTTTCATAGATGACAAACAATTATCTGTCAAAAAAGTTGTAAAGGAGGGCAATGCAATAATCCATATTGTAGACGGAGATCTAAATGTTGGTGAAAATGTTCATGGAAAAATCGACTGGGAGCGACGCTATACATTGATGAAACATCACACTGGAACGCATGTATTAAATGGAGCTCTAAGGAAATTGCTTGGCGAGCATATTTGGCAGGCAGGCTCCCAACTTGGAGTAAGTGAAGCACGTTTTGATTTCTCCCATTACAGATCAATATCCGAAAAAGAAAGAAAGGAAATCGAAAATCTTGCAAATCAGCTTATCAAACAAGAAAAAGTTGTAGAGAAGAAAATAATGGATCGCAACAGTGCAGAGCGTACATATGGCTTTAGATTATACCAGGGCGGGGTTCCACCAGGAGATTCCATACGAGTGATTAACATACCTGGCATTGATGTGGAGGCATGCGGTGGAACACACCTCAATAACATCGGGGAAATTGAGAAACTACGCATTCTAAAGACTGAACGAATCCAAGATGGTGTAAATCGAATTACCTTTGCAGCAGGAAAAATGGTCGATGCCTATCAAAGAGAGGAAAATGAACTCTATAATAAACTTGTAAATATTCTTGGTTCAACTTACGAAATAAAGAAACAAAAAGAAATTTCTGATCAATTAAAAGAGGCTTCAAAAATATTTTCTGTACCTATCAATCAGCTTGAAAAAACAATAGAAAGATTTTTAAAAGAGACGGGTAAAAAAGAAAAAATTGAGGTAAATGATTTTAAGGATGCTTGTAGCAATCTATTTAAGGAATGGAAAAAAGCCAGGAAGGATGAAAAGAAAGTATCTTCAGATGATATTGAAAATTTAAAAGATCAAGCTGAAACAATACCGGGAACCTCAATAAAGGTCATTACTGCCATTTCTAAATTTGAATCAACATCCATCGCTGGAACAATAATTAAAGAACCAGGCTATGTAGTCCATATCTATGATGGAAAAAAGATCACATCTGCAGCATCTGGAAATGTAGATATTGATTTAAGCAAAGAAATTGCATCAGAAATTGGTAAAATTCTTGGCGGCAGTGGTGGCGGAAAGCCAAAGCTCACACAGAGTGGTGGACCTAAAAAGGAGAAGATTAAAGAAGCTCTAGATAAAGCCAAGCAATTAACAATTCAAGCACTCATAACTAATTAAATGAAGAAATCTTAGAGTTTTATCATTATCTGTGCCGCAACCACTATCACCATTGTAGCTACGCACATCACCACAACCAACCACGGCGGTATTCTAAGTGATGATTTTTCTTCGGCGTCGAAATATCGAATTAATCCTGCTCCAGAATGAAATCCCTCTTCTTTCTTTTGTTTGGCCATACTTATCAACTAACCTACAGTTTACAACCACAACATATGTTTATGATATTTTAGCTTTTCCATGGGAGTTTTGTGATGGTTTTTGACGTTTTTTTAATCTGTGGAGCAAACATCTAAATATTGTTTTTACATACATAACTCAAGGTGTGTCAAATGAAGGAAACAGATGCTCTTATAAAAAAGGCGTTAAAGTATAAGGAAAATGGACTTACAGATCATGAAATAGCAGAGGATCTTAATGTATCTAAAGAAACAGCGATATGGCTTCTAAATAAAGGCAAAAAGAAAAAGCCAGAGGGAGACCTAAAGGTTGGTTGGCGTTCTCTTGGAGTTTATCCTTCAAGAATGAGCTTCATGGCAGATGCTTTATGGGATATAGCATTGGAGGAAATGGAAAAGAAAGATTTTGATATAGACACTGTCGTCGGCATTGCAATAAATGGTATCCCCTACGCAACATTCGTTGCCGAGAAATTAGGCTTGGAACTTGCAATTTTTAGACCACATCATGAAAAAGCAGGATGGTTTTCTTCCAACTACGCCAGTGTGAAGGGGAAAAACGTTGTTTTTGTAGATGATGTAGTGGGAACTGGAGATACTTTTAAAAGTGCCATAAAGGCCACAAAAGCGGAGAAAGGAACTCCTGGATTATGTCTGGCCATCCTGAACAAGAGAGCACGTAATGATATACAAGGCGTACCACTTAGGGCACTTATAAGAGCAAGAGTGATTTAACCTAGTTCTATCAACCGGAGACTTTGGTAATGCATTGGGCAGACGTTTTAGCTGATGAATTAATCAAAAAAGGTGAAAAGCATGTTTTAGCTACAGGCATAACTCCCTCAGGTCCTATTCATATTGGAAATATGCGCGAGGTTCTAACCACGGATGCTGTATACCGTTCATTGGTTGAAAAGGGGGCCAAGGCCGAGTTTATTTATATAGCTGATGATTTTGACCACCTGAGAAAAGTATATCCATATCTTCCCAGATCATATGAAAAATATGTAGGAATACCAATATGTGATATACCATGCCCATGTGGAAATCACAAAAGCTATGCAGATCATTATCTGGAATCATTTTTAAATTCACTAAAGAAGATAGGCGTAAATCCAAGAGTTTATCGTGCTAGTGATATGTATAAAAAGGGCAAGTATTCAGATGCCATACAAACCGCCCTCGAAAATACAGATAAAATCAGAACGATAATCGAAACTATATCGAAAAGAGAGCTTCCAAAGCATTGGATTCCCTTCAACGTACGATGCGAGAAATGTGGAAGACTTACATCTACTAAACCTGTTTTGTATGAATTTCCCAACGTTGAGTATAAATGTGACTGTGGACATGAAGGGTCAGTGGATATCAGAGAGGGAGGTGTTGGTAAGCTCCCATGGCGCATTGATTGGCCTGCAAGATGGAAGATGCTGGGTGTAACCTTTGAACCATTTGGCAAAGATCTTGGCACTGTGGGTGGAGCAAGGCAAACCGGAGAAAAAATCGTAAAGGATATCTATGGGTATTCTCCCCCAAACTACGCGGTTTATGAATTTATTCTACTAAAAGGAAAAGGCGCAATGCATAGCTCCAAAGGTACAGCCTTGAGTTCTGAAGAAATGCTCAATATGACTCCTCCAGAAGTATTGCGGTTTCTTATTATGAAAAATCAGCCAAATAAGCACATTGTTTTCGATCCAGGTTTTGGATTACTTAGTCTGGTGGATGAATACGATCAAAACGAGCGCGTATACTTCGGAGAAGAAGAAAAAACCCGAGGTATGAAGGATTTGGACAAAACATACGAGCTGTCGCAACCTTATGAAATTCCAGAAAAAATTCCATATCAAGTTCCTTATAGGCACCTAGTAACTATCGTACAAATTGGAAAAAACTGGAGCGGAATGAAAAAAATACTGTTAAGAACTGGGCAAATTCCAAAAGATCTCGGTGACAGTGATGAAAACCATCTCAAGCAGAGAGCAAATCACGTAAAGTACTGGCTGGAGTATTTTGCCCCTGACACCGTTAGATTTGAAGTAAAAAAGAACATGCCAGACATACAACTGTCAAACAATCAAAAGAAAGTTCTTTCATCACTTGTTGAGAGATTGGGTACCATCCACTGGGAACCAAAAGACATTCACAATGCAATTTATGATTCATCAGAGATGGAAAAAATTCCAATAAAGACAACTTTTAAAACAATATATCAAGTGGTATTAGGGCAAGAAAAGGGGCCACGTGCAGGATATTTCCTATCAAATTTAGATAAGAATTTTGTGTTGAATCGATTCAAAGAAGCTGTTAAATAGGAAATTGTGCTTAATTGTCACATCTATGAAGGTCTATCTGGAAGTTTATGGCTGTACAGCAAACAAAGGCGATGCAAGCCTGATGCTGGGGCTTTTAAAAAAACATTCTCACGAAACTGTAAAAAATATGGAAGATGCCGATGTCCTGCTTATTCTTACTTGTACAGTCATAAGTACAACTGAGCAAAGAATGCTTTCCCGTCTACGAGTTTTTAAAAAAACGGGGAAAAAGGTGATAGTAGCTGGGTGTATGGCATCTGTTCAACCAGATTTAATAAAATCAATAATACCAGATGCGAAGCTTTTGCCACCGCAATATTCTCACCACATAATTGATCTCTTGAAAGATAAAAAAGTGTCTTTCAGAGAAAGGAACAAAACCAGCATTCCAAAGCATTTTGATGGGGTGATAGCACCTATTTCCATTGCTGAGGGGTGCATGTTTTCCTGTTCTTATTGCATTACCACTCTTGCAAGAGGAGGACTAAAAAGTTTTCCAGCAGATGAAATTACAAAAGACGTGTGCTCTGCAATAAAGCAAGGTTGTAAAGAGATACAACTCACTGCTCAAGATACAGGTTCTTACGGTATGGGCAGCAATAAAAACCTAGGAGATCTTCTTCGAAGTATATGCAAAATTAAAGGAGAATATAGAATAAGAGTTGGGATGATGAATCCCTACACTGCCTTGAAAAATCTTGATTCAATAATCCAAGGCTTTGGTGATCCTAAAATTTATAAGTTTCTACATTTGCCCGTTCAATCAGGTGACAACAATATTCTTGAGAAAATGGGTAGGAAATATACCATTGATGAATTTTTATTGATCGTTAAAAAGTTTAGAAATATATACCCTGAAATAGTCATTTCAACCGACATCATTGTGGGTTTTCCAACGGAGACTGATGAGCAATTTCATCACTCGATTGATCTAATCAAAGAGCTTCATCCAGATATTGTCAACATTACGCGGTATTCTGCGCGCGACCATACAAAGGCTAAAACAATGAAGGGGCGGATAAAAACTGATGTTGTAAAAGACCGTTCAAGAATTTTAACAAAGATATGTAGTGAGATATCAAAAGAAAATAATGTCAACCATATCGGAAAAAAATACACTGCACTTGTTACTAAAAGGGGAAAAAATAATACAGTCATTGGAAGAGCAGAGAACTACAAACCTGTTGTACTAAACAAGGACGTAGAAATAGGAATTTCGGTACCTGTAAAAATTACGAATGCTGCTCCAACATATCTTATCGGAACGCTTATATAGAATTATGATATTTGCGAGATTGTGGAAGGGATGATTCGAGTAGCAATAAATGGTTTTGGAAGGATAGGAAGAAACGTTTTACGTGCAGCAATGGAACATTCTCAATACAGAAAAAAATTTGAAATAGTGGCCATAAACGATCTTGGGAATACCAAGATACTTGCTCATCTTCTCAAATATGACTCCATCTATGGAAGATTCAACGGAGAAATAAACATCAGAGACGGTGGAATAGAAATCAATGGCAAATTCGTTAAATTCTTCTCAGAAGTAAACCCCTCAAGATTACCGTGGAACAACCTAGATATTGACGTTGCTGTCGAATCTACGGGCTTATTCCGCACGCGAGAAGGGGCATCAAAACATCTTAAAGCAGGGGCAAAAAAAGTGATTATCTCTGCTCCAGCAAAAGACCCAGATATAACAGTTGTACTAGGTGTAAACGAACACTTCTATGATGCCGATAAGCACAATATAATATCAAATGCATCATGTACAACCAACAGTCTAGCACCACCAGTAAAAGTTTTAAACGACAACTTTGGGATTGAACAAGGATTTATGACAACCATTCATTCATACACTGGTGATCAGCGCATCCTTGATTTCCCACATAAAGATCTTAGAAGGGCACGGGCTGCTGCGGTTTCAATCATTCCAACCACAACCGGTGCTGCAAAAGCAGTAGCTCTTGTTATACCAGAACTGAAAGGAAAAATTGATGGGATGGCAGTTAGAGTTCCCACACCAGATGGCTCTCTAACAGATTTCACTTGCATCTTGAAAAGAGATGTAACCAAGGACGAAATTAATAACACATTTAGAAGTGCAGCTGAATATGATCTCAAAGGAATATTGCAATATTCCGAGGAGCCGCTTGTTTCAGTTGATATAGTAGGTAATCCACATTCTGCAATCATAGATGGATTAAGCACCAAGGTAAATGGAGAACATGGAAACTTTCTCAAGATACTTTCATGGTATGACAATGAATGGGGCTACTCCTGCAGACTCGTAGATTTGATAAACTATATATATTCAGGCAACTATAAAACAACAAACGAATTTGAAATGGTAAAAGAGGTATACAAATAGATAGATACGCCTCAGATATGCTATATGTTTAAATAAATACTCGCGATAACGTTTTTTGTGGAGGTTTTGCTGTATGAAAGAGCTCAACACTTTAGATGATTTTGACGTAGAAAATAAGACTGTTTTGTTAAGAGTGGATTTCAATATGCCTCTTGACAAAAATACCCTTGAGATTCTTGATACTACAAGAATTAAGCTTGTTGTTCCAACAATAAAAGAATTAATAGAAAAAAATGCAAAGATTGTAATACTTGCTCACCAAGGGAGAAAGGGAAGTTGGGATTTCACATCTTTAGAAAAACATGCAAATGTATTAGAAGGATTGCTGGGAAAAGAAGTGAAATTTGTGGATGATATTTTTGGAGAGAAAGCAAAAAATGCGATAAAAAATCTTGGCTACGGAGATGTGTTATTATTAGATAATGTCAGGAAATTCCCCAGTGAAACAGAAAAAAAATCTGCTGAGGAACATGCAAAATCAGAACTTGTACAAAACCTGTATCCATCGGCTGATTTTTTTGTAAACGATGCTTTTGCCGCAGCTCATAGAGCTCAATGCTCCCTCATTGGTTTTACTGAAGTGTTACCATCATGTGCTGGCAGACTTATGGAAAAAGAACTTACGACACTGGAACAGGTCGTAAAAAATCCTAAAAAACCATGCATATTTTTGTTTGGAGGGGCAAAATTCTCTGATGTGATTGTAACTATTGAACGTGTTCTAAGTAACAAAACTGCAGATAAAGTTCTCCTTACTGGACTGCCGGCTAATGCATTCTTAAAAGCAGAAGGTTACAATCTTGGAGAAAAGAATGAATCAGCATTGCTTGAAGAAGGAAAACCAGAACAGTTCGAAGAGATCAAAAAAGTTTTAAATTCATTTAAAAATGATATTTATCTCCCAGTGGATTTTGCAGTATCGGAAAATGAAAAAAGAAAGGAAATAGCACTTGAGGAGTTGCCAAGCGAACATAACTTATTTGACATAGGTGAAAAAACTATAGCGAAGTTCAAGGAAATTTTAAAAGAGGCGAAAACTGTCTTTTTATCTGGTCCCTGTGGAGTTTTTGAAAATCCTTTATTCAAGAAAGGAACAATGGAAATATTCAACTTTGTAGCAAACTCAGATACATTTTCTATTGTCGGCGGTGGACATACTGTTGCAGCGGTGGAAGAGATGAATCTCAGAGATAAAATGTCTCATATCAGTACAGGTGGCGGGTCACTTGAAAAGTTTATGATGGGTGATAAGCTAGTTGTTGTCGAATCTCTTAAAAGTGCAAAAAATAAAAGATTAGTGAAGTACAGTTAATGGAGAAACAGTCAAATAATCGTGTTGTTTACATTTTTTGTTTTAGGGGCTGGTAGATCAGTTCGGAAGATCGCCACCTTCGCAAGGTGGAGGCCGCGGGTTCAAATCCCGCCCAGTCCATACCAACCGATCCGCTACAATATGCTAAATAGCAATTTAGGGAAAAGGACGTCAAAGTATTGGTTTACAAAATTATTATAAATTTATGTCGGCTGAAAAACCATTTGTCTAATAATCTTTCAGCAAATAAAATGAATACCATTTAAAATTTGGAAATGCATGGTTGCTCATTTTTCCCATCAGCAAGATGTTATCGTATGAATCTATAAAATTTGTAAGTGACTTAACATTCTTTTCCAATTCCCGGACTATGATTTTACTTTTAGGTTTTGCTGTCTTAAAAATATGTTCTAAAATTTCTATTTTTGGAACAGAACAGCTTGAGATTATTATCGTATCAAAGCGTTCTACAGGGTATTCTGTTCCATCCCCCCTCTTAATGGTTATTTTTTTGTACAACTCATTTTTGCTAATTACCTTTTTTGCCAGGTTTATTGCTACAGAATCTTTATCTATTGCAATGATTTCTGCATCAGTTATTTTTGCAAGCATTATTGCTGTTATTGGATAAGCGCCACTACCTATATGAAGCAAGTTTTTTGACTCCGATATATCAAACATTTCACTTTCTTTTTTGTATTCTGTGCCTATAATTCCTTCATATAATTTACCCAATCTCTGAGATGTGCAGGATAGAAGGTCTGCAAAATGCCAAAAAAAATTTGTTTTCAGTGTATACAGTTTCTCCATACTTACATCTCAAATAGGTTAAGGTCAAACTTGAATTAAGATTAAATATTTTTCGTATTCCCCACATGAAGGGGTTAAAGAGAATTCTAGTAAACTAGTATAACAGTGAAAAATCTGCCTCTTCACTGTAAAAAATGTTAAATATTCAATGCCCATGTTATGTTTCCAGTTCAACAAACAATAAATATATGCAATTACTGAAAATTTCACAGATGCCATCGTAAATATAACTCAACACAAAAAGCAATATCCTAATGGAAATATTAATATATAAAAAATATATGAAAATGAATATAGCACATCTTGGAGACTATGTTACATGAAAATACTGTTAGTAATGCCCCACCCCAATCCAAAACGAAGTTTTTTTTCAAAATTTCAATATCCATCTCTTACCCTCCAACAGATAGCAGGAATAACTCCAAGGGAACATACTGTTGAACTCGTAGATGAGAGATATAAGGACATTGATTTTGACAAACACTACGATCTTATAGGAATATCTTGTCTTACATATAACTCCCTACGAGGTTATGAAATATCCAAAGAATTCAGAAAGAAAGGCATACCGGTTGTTTTTGGTGGATATCATGCATCGTTAATTCCTGAAGAAGCAAAACAACATGCTGATAGTATTGTTATCGGTGAAGCAGAGATTACATGGCCTCAATTGCTCAAGGATTATCAAAACGGCAACATGAAAAAAATTTACAGAAACGATCATGTTGTAAAGGCAGAGGAAATCCCTCCAGCTCGGCATGATATTGGCTCATATACTTTTTGGGAATCTATTCAAGTTTCAAGAGGATGCCCTACTGGATGTGAGTTTTGTGCGATGAATGTTGTCGAAGGGAAGGTGTTCCGGGGAAGACCTATAGAAGACGTCATTGATGAAATGAAAAAGATCCATGCAAAACGTATCTTTTTTGCCGATGCATCACTTACCATTAATCCAAAGTATGCAAAAAAGCTCTTTAAGGCCATGATACCTCTTAATAAAAAATTCCACTGCTTTGGCAATATCAACGTTCTTGCACGTGATAAAGAATTTATCCGTTTATCACAGGAGGCCGGTGTGGAAAAATGGTATCTTGGGATTGAATCTATTTCTCAGAAAAACATTGACCAGGCAGGCAAGGGAACCAACAAGGTTGAAAATTATCACAAAGCCATACAGAACGTTAAAGATTATGGCATGATGGTAACAGGATTTTTTGTTTTTGGGCTAGATTTTGACACCCCAGATATTTTCGATGCTACATTAAACGCAATTTATAAATGGGGGCTTGATGAAGCATCTTTTAGCATTCTTACCCCATACCCGGGAACGCCGTTATTTAAACGTTTTAATAAAGAAGGAAGAATCACAAATAATAATTGGTCGCTATATGAAGAGGGAAAAGTAAATTTTATTCCAAAGAATATGACAGAAGAAGAGTTACTTGAAGGAATTCAGCGGATCGCCATGGAGTTTTATTCAGTAAAGAATAACATAAAAAGAGCTTTAAAAATCCGTCCTTTTAACCCTGTTCATTTGCTTTCAACGTTTCTAACTAATATGAGCATTCGATCGTTTTACAAAAGAGAAAAATTCAATTATTGAAATACACATGGTTGTAAATATGAAAATATTATTAGTATTCCCAGGAATTGAACATGGTGCAACAACTCGTTCAGATAAGGGATCGTGGACTTCTATTGTGTTTGGATACCCAATAATAACACTTATTCATCTCGCAGCCATAACGCCAAAAAAATACACTGTTGCAATTGCTAATGAAAATTATGAAACTCTTGATTTTGATACAGATGCAGATCTAATTGGAATCACCACATATACAATGACTGCACCAAGGGTGTATGAAATCGCAGATGAATTCCGCAGGCGTGGAAAAAAAGTAGTTCTTGGCGGATACCATGCTACAGCATTACCTGAGGAAGCAAAACAACATGCTGACAGTGTTGTCATTAGCTGGGCCGAAAACACATGGCCAAAGCTTTTAAATGATGCCGAAAACGGGAAACTGAAACCATTTTATGGCCCTGATGATAGTTACAGTCTGGAAAATATTCCACCGCTTAGAAGAGATCTTATAGTTCATAATCCAATGATGGGGGCAGTGCAAACAACAAGAGGTTGCCCTAACAAATGTGAGTTTTGTGCCATTGGAAGTTTCAGCCATCATGGAGTTCGGCAACGACCTATTAAAGATGTGATTAATGACATTAAACACATGCCAAATAGGCTGTTACTCTTCCATGACCCACATTTGACAGTGAATAGAAAATACGCAGAACAGCTTTTTCAAGAATTAATCAGGGAGAAAATCAAGAAACACTGGGTTGCCAATGGAACAACAAATATGCTTAACGCAGTTGATGACAATTGGCTAGACCTTGCACGAAAATCTGGTTGCACTGAATGGTTTGTTGGGTTTGAATCAGTTAGTCAAAAAGCTTTAGATGGGATTAAAAAAACTCATAACAAGGTTAAAAATTTCAAACGATTAGTAAAAAGATTGCATGACCATGGAATGACTGTTCAAGGCGGAATCATTTTTGGTTTTGATGAAGATACACCTGATATTTTTGATATAACACTAGAAAAAATAGATGAATTTGAGATTGATGTTCTTGAAATTAATATTTTAACACCTTATCCCGGAACACCGTTATTTAAACGATTAGATAAGGAGGGTAGGATTTTTACTAAGGATTGGAGTAGATATAACCAAGTTGAGGTAGTGTACGAACCAAAAAATATGACTGTTAAAGAACTTGAAGAAGGAACACGCAAGATGACAAAGGAATGTTACTCACATTATAACATTATTAAAAGAAATGCAAGAATTTTTGCAAATTTAAAAGGACTTGGTGCATTCCTTCCAGCAGCAACAAACTACAATTTCAGGCGGTATTATCAAAAAGATTTCCATTTTTAAGAGGATTTAAATATGAATCCCTTTTTTAATCCGGCATTCCTTCTTCGAATCGCTAAAAGTTATCTTTCCGATGTAAATAGAATATGGAAGTATGACGATAAACAATTGAAAAAATATCAAGACAAAGCCCTACGAAAAATCGTACGATATGCATATACCGTTCCGCTATACAATAAAAAATACAAAGAACATGGAGTTCATCCAGACGATATAAAGAGTGCGGATGATATCGTAAAACTTCCGTTAATTACTAAAGAAGATCTACGAGAATATTTTCCAGATGGTATCATTCCAAAGGGATTCAATAAAAAATATAGTTATCAATTATCATCGTCTGGATCGACAGGCAAACCTGTTTTTGTTTATTGCGATATGTTCTCTGCAATAAAAAGATTGGAAGGTTTTGCAAGAATATTGCGTGCATATGGTGGCAATTGGAAAACATCAAAAGCAGTTTTGGTTATCGATCTTGCACCAGGCAGTGTAGAACATGCTACATATGTTGGAGGGATGCCCTTTCTTAAAAAAATTTTTTCATTGGAAAACATCAAATACCTGTCCATTAGTGAAAAACCTGAAACTATAATAAGAGAAATCAATGAGTTTCAACCTGAGTTCATTGGTTCTGATCCAAATATGTTGAGAAAACTAGCAATTTTAAAAAACAGCAATCATGGGCAAGACATAAAACCTAGATATATTTTTTCAGCAGGATCAATGCTTGATGATTATGCAAGAAAATATATCGAAAATGCTTTTGATACAAAAGTATTAGATGTTTATGGATCTACAGAGGCAGGTCCAATGTCCTTTGAATGTATCCAGGGAGGATACCACCACATTAACTCGGATTTTGTTCTTCTTGAATTTTTAGATGACAATAAAAACCCCGTTTCTTTTGGTGAGTCGGGACATATAGTAGTAACAAAACTCTATGGAAAAGATACTCCGATTGTTAGATATACTGGACTTGAAGATATCGCAATTCCTATCGCAAAGAAAAACAGTTGTGGCATAACTACCGAAATGATAAAAAAAATTGAGGGCAGATCAACAGATCTGATTGTGTTGCCAAATGGAAAAATGATGTCCCCATTAACTGTTACGGGCATCCCTGCCAAAGTAATGGAAGAGTTCAACACATATAAAATAAAGCAGTTTCAAATCATTCAGCACAAGGAATCCGAGATAGAGATATTAATTGTGATTGATGACAAGTTAAGAAATATCGGAACGTCAGTTGAAATTTTATTTAAAGAGATGGAAAAACGATTTTCCGACAAAATAGGTCACGGTGTAAATGTTTCTGTAAATGAGACTGACAGCATCCAAAAAGACACACGATCAGATCATGTAAAAGTTGTCATTTCAAACGTAAAAAAGAAATGGATATGATTGTATTACACATCCTTTAAAACGAGTATGTCACTATTTTAAAATCTTGCTTAACAGAAGTGAATTAACTTGGCCAAGAAATCTAGATTCCACATGATCTCTAATTACAAAAAGATTTGAAAAATCTATCATTCCGCCTTGTATTTTCCCTTCAACATCAGTTGTTGTTCTGAATATAAGTCGTGCACTATCTTTTATATTATCAAACAAATATTTCAAAATCTTTTCTTGCTGTTTTACACCATATAAAATAAAAATTACATCAAAATCGTCTACAGGAAAATATAGGCCATCAGCACATTCTAATTTAATTTTATCATCAATATCAAGATTTTTTAGAAAACTATTTGCATCGTTTATCGCCTTTTGATCATTGTCAATGGAAACAATATCTGCATCTGTCTTCATTGCAATTAGTGCAGAAGTTGAAGGAAGAGATCCGCATCCTATGACAAGTATTGAATCTTCTGGAGAGATATTTGCCATGTTTATCTCTTTTTCAACCAATTCAGCATATAGCTTCAGGTAATTATATGATATAACGTCGAATTTATTAACAAATTTTTCAAATACCACGTACGAGAAATCCATGAACTTTTTCAAGGGTTCCTTACGAAATTTAGGTGAAATTTCCTCGAAAAACATATATCGTGCAAAGGAAAGGAATCTGTCTATTATTTTTCTTGGCATGCTTGTAAATTCACTATGAGCATATTCGCTTTCATAATTTAAAGGTTAACATGCTTTCAGTCGATATTTTATTTCTCCAAATATTTTTTTCGATTCATCCAAAAATATTTATTTAGGTCTTTTATTATAAACCTAGAACTATGAAATACAACATGCTTGTATCCATATTCATCGTTTTTACAATATTTACGGGTGGTATTTTGCCAAATGTTACAATTTCAGCTAAAGAAAATCTCGTACTTTTTGATGATGAAGCTGAAAATGGAAATGAAAATAAAAAAGAAACTCACATTATAGAAGGTGTTCCTTATGTTAGCCAGGAAACAGATTTTTATTGTACGTATGCCTGCCCTACAATGATTTTTAAATATTACGGGATAAATACGAGTCTTTATGAAATCCTATTTAATTCAGGCGTAGGATATTCTTTAGCATATTCACATCCAAAACTGAAACGTTTTCTTCTAAGTTGTACAGGAACTTCCAATTGGGATTCTGATCGGAGTTTTTTAGCAAGTCTTTATGGTCTTTCTTATGAAGAGAATCGGTCATCTAGCAACGCTCTTTCTGAGGAAGAGCATTGGAACGAATATTGGATAAGAGTCAAGAAAAATATATCAAATGGCATTCCGGTCATAACAGTTGCGGATCCGGTTTATTTAACATCGATAAGAAATTGCCTTAAAGAAGAATTAAACATACCTGAATGGATATGGAGTAATGCACCTGATTTCATATGGGATATGTTTCCATGCATTATGAGCCATATGATTGTTATAGTCGGTTTCAATGAAAGTGATGGCACAATTTGTTTTAATGATCCTTCTGCTGCGATTTTTGGTCATCCAGAATATGGATTATACGCATGGATGAACCTAACTGATTTTAGGGAAGCTATGTATAAATTTTCAAAAAACCAACCATATTACTCATACGTCACCGGAGCGTACAAAAATATCTCAAAAAAACCATTAGAAAAAACATCTAGATTCATAAAAGCTCGTCAGAGAAATATCGAGAGGATGAAAGGTAATATTTCTGCATATGATAATTACGTGGTTGAAAAATGGAATTGTTCTAGCCTTGGAATAAATGCTTTGAAGGAATTGGAAAAAAATCTTGGAGATGGTATAAAAAATCGCATTACCACAATTTTTACCTATAAAATTATATCTGCAGTATATATGTTTTCTCTTGCATATAAAATATATTATTTGTTTGATAAATTCTTCCCGTTCGTTGTAGATCTCTCCGATTACCAAAGTCAGATGAACTATTGCTACCAGCTAGCTGTTGAAAAACAAGATATATCTCAATATTTGTGGGACGTTCAATATGTTTTTAATGATTCAAACATATCAAAAACATGTCGACGCGATGCAATACTTCTTGATTATGAAGCAGAGAATTTTACAAAATTAGCTTTGAATTTTTCAAAATTTCTAGAAAGGGGAATGCTTATGTCGTTACCTTGTGCTTTTTCAATTACAGAAAACATGGCAGATATTACCATAGACATAATATCAATAGAAAGGGAAATCATAGGAGAGACAAACTAACAACATAATTGTTGGAAAGATAAAACGGCACTCATAATGAGATACCATCGTAAAAAAATTAGTTTGAAACCGTAAGGAATCTTATGCCACTACGTAATGATCTGATATCTTTCTGTAAAAGATCCCTAAAGATTTGATCAAGTATATATTTTGGTCTCAAATAGAAGTGTTTGTAGGCTCTGTTAGTATATTCATAAAGAGATTCAGTAGTAAAATTTCCCAAATCTCTATTTGAATCTGCTGGGACTAGAAATTCGTCTTTTGATATTTTTTTATTCTTTACTGCTTCACTCCATAAATCAGATCCCATCTCATAATGTAAAACTCCATAAATTGCAAAGTCAAGAGGCAGTGAACATGAAAACTTAATTGTATTTTCGAGATGCTCCTTTGTTTCAATTGGAGCACCTAAAATGAAAGTAGCCAACGTTTTAAAACCCATCTCCCGACTTAAGCAAACAGCATTTCGAGCTTGGTCCAATGTAAATCCTTTTTTATAAAAATCAAGAACATCCTGATTTCCGGATTCTATTCCATATCCAACAAGTTTGACATTAGCCTTCTTCATCTTCTTAAATAAATCACGATCTGCTGAATCCACTCTAACTCCCATAATCAATAATTCAATGTTTGTCCCAATATCAATAAGTCCATCCATAATATTGTGCGCTCTTTTTTTATCTAAAATAAAATTATCATCAACAACCATAACCGTTCCATATTTCCCATCGATCTCTTGAAATTCTTTAATTACATCCTCTGCAGATCTCATCCTAGACCCCCATCCCTTAATGGCATTTCCATATCTGGCACAAAATCGACATCTAAAGGGACATCCTCTGCTTGTAATCATTGAGGTGAATCTGGGTTTAAACAGATCTTTTTTTCCAATTTTTCCATAATCATATTTTTCAACAAGAGAACGAGATGGAAAACGAAGAGAATCCAAATCTTTAATCACTTCGATAGGTTTTCCTTTTCTAATACTTCCATTTTTTCTATAAAAAATTCCAGGAATTTGGGAGAGATTTTTTTTTCCTTGGATAAATCGCACGATATCAATAATTGTCTTTTCTCCCTCTCCTATCACACTAATATCTGCATGAGGGATGTCTTTCAAAGATTGCTTTCCAAGAAAAATACAGTGAGGGCCACCGATAATTATTGGAATCTTAGGATCAAATTTTTTTATCATCTTGGCAATGTCTGCTGCCCGTTGAATATTGTCACTATATACGCTAATTCCAACTGCGTCAGTAGTATTCAAATATTTTTTCAAAATTGTCTTTGAACTTGGTTCGACAGCAAAATCGACGATTTCAACAGTATGACCATCATTTTCTAACGCAGATCCAATATACATCAAGCTTAAAGGAGGCATAAACGATGGAGCATAGATGGATCCTATAGAATCAATATCGCCACATCCTTCAGATCTCAAAATAAGAAAATTCATCTAAATGTACCCCCCATTATTCCACATGCCGACAATCATTCCAAACACAGGGTCAAATATAAAGTTTATGACAAATATAAAGTCAGGTATAAGATTAGCAGTTGTAAATGAGGGAGAAAAGAAGGCATATATTGTTGTTGAAGAGATGGCTGCAGAACAGGCTCATATTTTTAGCATTCTTCAATTTGATCGTTTTGTGCCTAAATGATTTAATTTTTGTTAGACCCTACAACTTTTATGAAGGGAAACTTGAACTTCTTATAAACTCGGGTCTAAATTCATATTATTTGAAATTGAGTAACACTAGTTGAACTAATATATCAATAAAAATAAAATCATAAGTAAAAATAAAGTAATTGAATCCCTTCCGTCCAACAACTGCACTCAATTCGTTTATCTCATTATCATTCGCCTTTAAAAGTTTAAAAGAGTAAAACAGAGTATATATCCATATGCAAACAAACGGAATAAGAAAAATGAATCCCAATGCAGTTCTTAAATAAATTACGATCCCTAACATGCCAGATATCAAAAACATTACAAATGATATCCTAGCAGCATTTTTTTCTCCAAACGAGGTTGCATACGTTTTTACCCCTAGTTTGCGATCGCCATTTGCATCATGTATCCCTTCTGGAAGATCATGAGCATTATCTGCAAAATAAGTAAAGAGAACGAGAAGAATCATATTCTGAAGATCATACCAATCAAATGAAATATTTCCGAATACCGAAACAGTGAGCAATACCTCGCCGTTTGGTGGGAGTGCAGTCCAAATGGCAAGAAATCCAAATATTGCTACAACAACCCATTGCACAGGAGTAAAAATCTCGGAATATGCTGGAAAATTCACGATTTTCTTTAGATATTTATCATGTATTGAGACAAATAACGCAGCACAGATTACAACTATAAAACACCAAAAGCTTACAAGAATCGAGAAAATGAATGTCATTGCGGAAAACAGCAATGCCACAGCAAAGAATTTTTTTGAGCTTATTTTACCAGAAGGTATTGGCCTATCAGGATGAACAACAGTGTCGATATCTTTATCTGTTATATCATTCCAAATAAGCGCTGCAAAAAAACCAGAATACATTGTTAAAATTGTAAGAATGATGAGTTTTATAATGTCCAAATTATAAGGATGAATTCCATATGCGAGCATAGGGATACTTGCATACATTAACACATAACTCGCCATCTCAAAAGGTGGAAGGGAACGCCATTTGGATAAAAAAATGAATGGACGTACAACAATGGAAGAATGTTTTTTTGACACTTTTGGTTCTCATCTCCTTTTTTGGTGCCATAGCACAATTTTGATTTTAAATGTTTTTCATTTGATTGATGAGACTGCCGTCCCAAAATATGTTTTCCGATAAGATTGACTTTGCCCCTTCAGTTATTTTCCCTTTACGTATTGGTGGAAGAGAGTCATCGGGCACCTTTGCCGCCCAAGCAGTACTTCTTCGGACGATCCACCAAGTGTGAGTTAATTCATCTGCAGTCGTTTTGCTTAAATTTGCAATATTTTTCCAGCGATGCAAACCAGTAGCAAGAGAGTTGAAGCCAGTATCATTCACCTCTTCTATTTGACCATCCCACCAAACCATATATTCGGGATGGGCAGTACATAACAATATTCTACCTTTGTTTTCATTAGGATAAATTTCTGCGGTCATGCAAGGCTTGCCAGATAAATTTAATTCGATGATTTTATCGGTATGCTCCCAATTTCCTGCAAGATAATAGGCATACATTAATACATTTTTTAAACTATCATTTTTATCTTTGATAAGTTTAAATGCTTTAAATAACGCCACAAGAAGTCCTCGAATACCACCTTTGTATCTCCAAGCATGAATATTTGTTAAATCATTTTCAGACAAATCTTTCGTAGGATACCTTGCAAGTATCTTAACCTCTCTATCAGGATTTTTAGGTACTACCAGAGCTGGACCACCCCACCATCTGATGCGTTCTGTCTCCCCTGGGAAATCAGAAAAAATTGGATTATCTTTATATATCTGAAAATCCATTGGAGCGCCACCAGCATGAATATGCTTACCGTCCAGTGTCTTGCCCGGAGCAAAAGAAAATACATATCCCATTGCACCTATTTTTTCTGGATGTTTTTCCTGAAATAAGTTGAAGAGTGGTAATACTATATCCTTGTAATATGATGTAACGCAAGATATTCCAAAAGAGCTTTTGTCGTATTGCCGCTCATAAAACGTCATTGGAGTTTTGTTGGGTCCCGTTTTTAATCCTGTGATCAAAGCAGCCCCGCCACAAATTCCAACGTAGCCACCGCCATCTTTTATAAAACTGCGGATTTGTTTCTTCCATTTTCTTACCTTTCTAAGACCATTGAACCCCTTAACCATTGCTTCGCCATCCCCCACCCCTCCCCCAGGAGCCAATAAAACATCATATTCAGAAATGTTTAGTCTCCCTTGCAATATGTCTTTGTCAAAAATGTATTTTGTAGAAAATCGATAGGACATATCCCCGGTTTTCCAAGTGTACCCATCTAGTATAACTGGGAAGTAATGCTTCCCAGATCCCCATCCAAGAGGCTCTTCTGCAAGTACCGCGACACGTATAACCCTACATTTTGCATCATTTTCTATATTAACGTATCCTTTGTCATTTACAACCATAGCTTCCTCAGAGAGATAAAGGCACCCATTTTTTAATGTTTACCTATATGATAGATATTTAGACACAAGCATACATCTCGGATGAATAAAAAATAATATTGAAAGTGTCGACTGCCGAGATTGATTTTATTTGCAACCATAGAGTTTTTAGCTGAATCAGGATTATAGATAATAGATTATAAGGTATAAATGTAAATAACACCCGATTTCAGAAACAAGGAGAAATGTAATCATGCCTCAAACTGCTAAAAATTTTGTCTTTGGACTTGACTCACCAAAAACAATCCATGTTTCATCTAATGTAAAAATTTCTGTAATGACTACTCTCAAAGATTTTCGAGATTTTTTTCAAATTCCTTGGAAGGTATATCAAGGCAATAAGTACTGGGTTCCTCCACTCTTGAGAGAAATGAAAGAATTCTTTGAGATAGATGAACCGTTTTGGAAACATGCTAAATCACGGCTTTTTGTTGCATATAAGAACAATATTCCAGTTGGTCGAGTTGCTGCAATTATTGATTATGGATATCTTAAGACTGTTGGAAAAAACGTCGGTTTCTTTGGTTTTTTTGAATGTATAAATGATTTGGAAATTTCTCTAGCTTTGTTGAATGCTGCCGAGGAATGGTTATCTTCCAAAAAAATGACGCTGATGCATGGGCCTATCAACGGTCGAGTGGATATCGGAGCTGGCTTCCTAATAGAAGGCTTTGATTCTACACCATACCTACTTGGAAATTACTCGCCAAAATATTACATGAACTTTGCTAAGAAATTTGGTATGTATAAGTCAAAAGATCTGGTTGCCTATCATATCGATTTAAAGAAACCCATACCACAATCAGTTGAAAAGACTGCCAAGCGTTGTGAGGCAAATGGCGTGAAGATCCGGAGATTCAATCGTTTGCGATTCAAAAAAGAAATGGATTGGTGGCTCGATATGTTTATGCAGGAATTTTCTGATCATTGGGGTTATACCTCAGTACCTTATGGGGAGGTTAAATCAAGGTTTGGGATTAAGCAATTGAGATGGATTGTGGACCCCGATCTGTTTTTGGTGGCCGAAGTTGATAATCAGCCTATTGGTTTCAGGTGGTCATTACCAGATTACAACCAGGTATTCAAAAAACTAAATGGAAAACTGGGGGTTTTAGGAGTTGCAAAAGTGTTATGGCACAGGCAAAACATCAATCGAGGGAGATTTATTATCATGGGCATTAAGAAAAAGTATCGTGGTCAAGGTATTGGAACATGCATGAACTACCATACACTATCAGAAATGAAAAGACGAGGTTATATTTGTGCAGAATACGGTTGGATTGATGAAGGAAATGTTGCTTCTCGGAAGGCTGGAGAGAAAATTGGAGGGATATTGTATAAAACATATCGAGTTTACGAGAAACAAATTTAATTTGAAATATATGAGACAGAAAAGTCCAATAAGAATTGAAAATGCCCGTTTGAGTAATGTAAATAGAATGCATTAATTTAAAAACATGTTGTTGATATGTAATCATCAATGCTACCGGCATTACGATAGAACAGTGGTGAGATGAAGGATGAAAAAAATAATGGTTGTAGATAATGAGCCCGATATTGTCGATCTTACTCGAACGGTCCTTGAGATAGGTGGATACAGTGTTGTTCCAGCATATAGTGGTGAAGAATGTCTCAAAAATCTCAATAAAGAAAAGGTAGATTTAATTCTTTTAGACATTATGATGCCAGGAATGAGTGGCTGGGATGTATTTAACAGAATCAAGAGGAAATATACTAACATCAGAGTTGCTTTTATGAGTGTACTGGAGATATCAGATAAAAGAAAACAAGTACTGTTAGACGAAGGCTTGGCTGATTATATTATGAAACCTTTTGATAAAGACACTCTGCTGGATAAAGTCGATAATATTCTTAAGAATTAAATAAATGGACAATCGATAAAACAACGATCATAAAAGCAGGTATCCCTGTAATTAACAGATACCGCAATGCTGATTAAAACGTATTTGATTTTTTGATAACAATTGTACAATAACCTATTTATACCGAAAATTAGAAAAGATAAGCTAAGCAGCAAGACGGTAGACAATGATTTGTAAAAAATGTAAAAGGCGGTTTGGTGTCAAGGGCGTAAATTACTGGAGCGTTAAGCTTGGCGAATGTCCAGCATGCAATAAAAGCAAAGAGAAAACGTAAGTATTTTTGAAAGAAGCCGCCGGAGGGCCTGCAGTGTATAGATTAAAAGCCCTTGGTTAATTTACTGAAGTGCCAACTGACACATGTATTAAGTCTTTCAAGCAGTAGACTCTGGTTCAAATCCCGAGCCGGGCTCGCCATCCAAAGGTTATATTTATTGTTATTTAATCTGTTACGGCCCTTAATTATTTATGAATGATTTTCGCCATTTTATATGATTTTATTATACTATTTAAACATAATGAATTCAAAATAAGGGAATTACTCCTGGGCAAACCGATGGAGGGCGTACGTGTTTATTCTATAGAGCCGTAATTATGTCGACGACAGAATAAATAATACCGAAAAACAATGCGTTGTATATCGTCTTTTACAGTACTACTGATATTTTGGCGAGGTAGTTCTAAAGCGTTTTGAGGTAGAGTAGGCTAGGCTAATAGCTTATTACTAATATCTTATCGAGAGCGGTTAGCGGCGTTTTTAAGGAGGTTTAGAGGGTGAATTATAGCTAGGAGTAGAGTATTTTTAGGTTTTACTTACTTTTCCGTAATGAAGAAAAGTGACCCCCTGAAAATCGGCTGTTCTGTTAACTAATGAAAAGTCTGAATTTTTCATGATAAACAATAGGCCTATTTTCCAATCATGCTAACTATCAACATCATAATCAGCAAGTAATAATGCTACATGAATTGTGAGAAAAGAGATAGGAAAAGGACAAAAATAAATCCAATTTAGATTACTTATTATCAATTTTGCATGGGCAGTACGTTGGTATTTGTTCATTGAACTGGTGCAGTTGATTCATTTGGATTTATGCCTTTGTTTTTATCATCCTAGCAATTTTATTGACGGATCTCCAAAGAGATTTACTCGTAATAGATTAAAGTAATAAAGTAAATTTACATCCTTGGGAAAAATGTCTTCTATCTCATTTTTAGCTTGAAAAAATGCTTTACCGATAGGGTTGTTCTGTACTGTTTTTTCAATGCATCTGTAAAACAAACCACCTGATTCATAACTCTGATTAAATTCAGTTACATTATTGTGGTACCAGATGGTTCTTGAAGCACATAATACGCCTATCGCACCATTTCTTAATAAGGATGCCCCTAAATTTTCCTCCTCGAGATATCCAACAAAACAGCTTTGTAAAAAGACAAAGGATGGGTAATTATCATTGAGTTGTTCCACGTTGTTATAATCAATAAATGGTATTATCCCTTACACACTCACAGGAGGTTGTACTACCAAGGTTAGTTAAAGAGAAAGCGATGAACAAAGGCTGTCTGGATATCAGTGATTCTGTTATCCTTAAAATCCAAATTGAATTTGGAATGTGTATAAATGAACCTTTGCTGATAAGGAACAAGCATATACTGTTATTTTATTCTTTCAAGTACTTATACAGAGCAAATATAACCAAAAGATAACCAAGTGTTCGAATAACTATCAATGCTACCTCCAATGTTACTTTAAGCCCAAGAAGAGTTGCTAAATGAGATATGCCAAAAAATCCAAAAGCAATCCCAATGTATAGAGGTATCATATTTTTACTTTTTTTATAACTGAAAACCCCTAACAAAAGGATTATAATGCATAGTACTAGGTTTACAATATAAATTGGGTCAAGGTTAAGTTCCATTTCTTACCACCTCAAATATGTTCAACGTATTTGTATTAATTAAATTTTCGTTAATTGATAGCCAATATGCAAACTTATTATGAAAAAAGGAATTCACCTACTCAATTTCTAATTTCTTTTATCATAAATGCCCCTTTTAAATCAATACTTCTACTCACCCCTTCCTCAACTTAATAAAGCAAAACATCAATTCACAGTTAGATGCGAGGGCTCCTTCCAGTGCATCCTTTTTTCAATCCCTCCATCTCCTCTCCTCACCTTTTTTGAAAACTATTTTAAATAAGATATTGATTTATGACAAGACTTTTGCACTTTTTTGATTCACAGGCAGGTAAATAGAGAGATCATTATACTTGTTCCAATTATCAGTATTTGAAAATTGTAGATACCTGAATCAATTGGATTAACACATATTATCTTACCTGATAACCTGGTGGATCGTACTGTACTATTAACCCAGATATTATTCAGGTTAAATAGTACAATATTTAACTTGGGAACCTGTAAAAATTTAATATAATCAAACATTGAATATATAGGTTTTTCAATTTTCTTTAAAGAAGATAATTTAGCATAATAATTATCAAAAAAATTACTGAATTAACAGATAAGAAACGATGTAAACGGGTTTTATTATATA